>ENA-ORCV01000229-ORCV01000229.1-marine-metagenome-genome-assembly--contig:-NODE-229-length-66790-cov-6.765293_pt1 | contig 66790 bp, 63 predicted proteins | sample MGYA00237779_ERZ508509 | MGnify/ENA primary metagenome ERZ508509 (study PRJEB26180, sample SAMN06268772) | marine metagenome | isolation source: Bioluminescent Bay, La Paraguera, Puerto Rico | place... | reverse complement strand
TAAGGTTCTTCGCGTTGCATCGAATTAAACCACATGCTCCACCGCTTGTGCGGGCCCCCGTCAATTCCTTTGAGTTTTAGTCTTGCGACCGTACTCCCCAGGCGGAGAACTTAACGCGTTAGCTTCGATACTGAGTCGCTAGGCAACCCAACATCTAGTTCTCATCGTTTACGGCGTGGACTACCAGGGTATCTAATCCTGTTTGCTCCCCACGCTTTCGTACCTCAGTGTCAATGCAGGCCCAGGAAGCTGCCTTCGCCATTGGTGTTCCTCCAGATATCTACGCATTTCACCGCTACACCTGGAATTCCACTTCCCTCTACCGCATTCTAGTTGTGTAGTTTCGGGTGCAATTCCCAGGTTAAGCCCGGGGATTTCACATCCGACTTACACAACCACCTACGCACGCTTTACGCCCAGTAAATCCGATTAACGCTTGCACCTTCCGTATTACCGCGGCTGCTGGCACGGAATTAGCCGGTGCTTATTCTGCAGGTACCGTCAAGACTACGGAGTATTAATCCGCAGCTTTTCTTCGCTGCTTAAAGTGCTTTACAACCCGAAGGCCTTCTTCACACACGCGGCATGGCTGGATCAGGCTTTCGCCCATTGTCCAATATTCCCCACTGCTGCCTCCCGTAGGAGTCCGGACCGTGTCTCAGTTCCGGTGTGGCTGATCATCCTCTCAGACCAGCTACGGATCGTTGCCTTGGTGAGCCGTTACCTCACCAACAAGCTAATCCGACCTAGGCTCATCTGATAGCGTGAGGTCCGAAGATCCCCCACTTTCCCCCGTAGGGCGTATGCGGTATTAATTCGAGTTTCCCCGAGCTATCCCCCACTACCAGGCAGATTCCTAGGCATTACTCACCCGTCCGCCGCTCGACGCCTGGGAGCAAGCTCCCATCGTTTCCGCTCGACTTGCATGTGTTAGGCCTGCCGCCAGCGTTCAATCTGAGCCAGGATCAAACTCTCCAGTTTAAACTTCAAACTGGATCGGCTTCGGTTAACTCCTTATATAAACAAGGTGAAAACGTCTGCCGAAAGAGCTATCTCCATAGCACGTTGGCTATGTTTGATGCCCTTAAATATATGGCTTTCACCATACTTCAGGAGCACCCACACAAATCACTTGCTTGCTTTGTTAAAGAACGTGTCCCGTGTTGGGAGGCGCGTATTATAGGGGTGCGCGAGAGAGTGTCAACAGTTTCGCAAAAAAAAGTTCACACTTTCCCGGCACAGCGGCATCAAACCACGCAAACACGGGCAAAACGACGCTTTCCGACCTGCAACAAATGCTTGCTACCCGCCGTAAAAATGCGATTTTTGTCCTCCACGCGCTCGCCATCCAGCTTCACAGCCCCTTGCTTGAGCATTCGCATCGCCTCGGAAGTACTTGAGGTGAGCCCTGCCTGTTTGATCAGGACGGGCAGCGCAATACCTTCGCCGGCATCCTGCAGCGTGCATTCAGGCACATCATCCGGCACGGCGCCTTTCTGGAATTGAGCCACAAATGCCTGCTGCGCTCCCTCGGCAGCCGTGGCGTCATGAAAACGCTCTACTATCTCCCTTGCCAGAAGGAACTTGATGTCTCTCGGGTTGGCGCCCTGACTTACCTGCGCCTTATACGTTTCTATCTCGTTCATGGGCCTGAAGCTGAGCAATTCGAACCAGCGCCACATCAGCTCATCCGAGATTGACATCACCTTGCCAAACATCTCATTAGGCGGCTCACCGATGCCGATATAGTTATTCAGGGATTTGGACATCTTCTGCACACCGTCCAGCCCTTCAAGGATTGGCATCGTCAACACGATTTGCGGCGTCTGCCCATAAGCTTGCTGCAATTGCCGGCCAACCAGCAGGTTGAATTTCTGATCCGTCCCACCCAGTTCGATGTCGGCCTCCAGCGCCACAGAATCGTAGCCCTGAATAAGCGGGTACAGGAACTCATGAATGGCTATCGGCTGGCCACTACTGTAACGCCTGGAAAAATCATCACGCTCAAGCATACGGGCCACCGTATGTTTTCCAGCCAGACTTATAAGGTCACCCGCCGACATTTCTCCCAGCCAACGGGAATTGAATTCGATGCGTGTTTTGCTCTGGTCGAGGACCTTATATATCTGGGCCTCATATGTACGTGCATTTTCAGCCACCTGCTCGGCACTCAGTGGCTGACGGGTGACATTCTTGCCGGTAGGGTCGCCGATCATGCCGGTAAAATCACCGATCAGAAAAATTACCTCATGACCCAGCTCCTGAAACACTCTCAGCTTATTCAACAGGACTGTGTGGCCAAGGTGCAGGTCAGGCGCAGTGGGATCAAAACCCGCCTTGATGCGTAAACCACGTTTTTCTTTTACCGCAGCCTCAAGACGAGACTTCAGCTCATTCTCGGGTATAATCTCATCCGCACCACGGCGGATTTCGGCGACTGCGTCGTCGATGTTGCGCAAGGTTAGCTCCTACAAATATTTCAAAGTTATTACTGGCTGGCTCATGCCCCATGCCCCGGCCTAGTGAGATTTTACTCTCAAAAAGCTTGCTAAATGCTCGTTTTTATGGTTATTTAGCGACTCAAGGGGCTAGGAAAATACTCCCCCGCTGTCCGGGGAACCCATACAGGCGACATTAATGAGCGTAAGGCACGATTATATCGCAGAGCATTCCACGGCCCGGTCCCGGCTGCGTGGACACATGACCTGGCTCGGGCTTGGGCTATGCGCATCCCTGGCAGGTGTAACCCTCGCCCTGATTGGCGAGAATGCGGATGCAGGCCGCCAACCCACCATCGCCCAGACCCAGCAGGAACTGAATATCGCAGCCAGCGATACCGCACCAACCTCACTGGCAGCCGCCTATGCGGATACCCAACCTTACGATACCGACCTTACCGCTGAACTCGAAGAGAAACAGGAAGACTGGCTGACCATACGGGTCAAGCCTGGGGATACGCTATCCGGCCTGTTTGACACCTACAACCTGCCCACCGAAGACTGGATGACTATTGTCCGACTGAACAAGGACGCCAAGCAGTTGACCCGCATGCGCAGCGGCGAAGAACTGCGGGTACTCCGTGATGGCAGTGGTCATATCGCAGAACTGCGCTACGATCTCAGCAAAATCCGCACATTGCAGATTATTCGAACCGACGAAGGCTTCATCAGCAACGTACTGGAAGCCCCCGTAGAGCGTCGCGTCGCCTATGCCGCAGGCAACATCGACAGCTCGCTGTTCCTGGCCGCCCGCCGCGCCGGGCTCACAAACCAACTGGCCATGGAGCTGGCCGAAGTATTTGGCTGGGACATCGACTTCGCCCTGGATATCCGCTCCGGCGACCGTTTTTCGGTGGTCTATGAAGAAATCTATTGCGAAGGCGAGAAAGTCGGCAACGGCGACATACTGGCGGCCGAATTCGTCAATCGCCACAAGAAACACCAGGCCTTCCGTTACACAATGGACGATGGCGTTACGCAGTACTTTGATGCCGAGGGCAATGCCATGCGCAAGGCTTTCCTGAGAACACCGGTGGACTTCGCCCGCATCAGTTCGCATTTCAATCTGCGCCGCCGTCACCCTATTCTCAACCGCATTCGTGCACACAAGGGAGTGGATTATGCCGCTCCGACGGGCACCCCCATCAAGGCCACCGGTGATGGCAAGATCGCCTTCCGCGGCCGCAAGCGGGGTTACGGCAATGTCATCATTCTCAAGCACGGCTCACGTTACAGCACACTCTACGGTCATATGTCGCGTTTTGCCCGGGACCTGCGCACCGGAAGCAGCGTCAAGCAAGGTCAAATCATCGGTTATGTAGGCTCAACCGGCCTGGCCACCGGCCCGCACTTGCACTATGAATTCCGCGTGAACAATGTCCACGTGAATCCACTGACCGTGAAGATCCCGGCAGCCGACCCACTACCCGGACAATACCGGGCAGACTATCTGCATGGCATACAGCCGCTGGTCGCACAACTGGCCACGCTCGCCGAAATTCAACTGGCTGACGCCTCCGAATAAGTCCGCAAATCCCGCAGACATAAAAAAAGCCGTGCTAATGCACGGCTTTTTATGTCTGTCCTCAATCTATCCGGGCCAGGACAAACGCTCAGATTGAGAAAGAGGAGCCGCAACCGCAGGTCGTGGCAGCATTGGGATTACGAATCACGAACTGGGCACCGGCAGCGCCATCACTATAATCAATCTCGGCGCCCGTCAGATATTGAACACTCATGGGATCGACAAGCAACGTCACCCCACCCTTTTCGATACGGGTGTCACCGTCCTGCTCGCTTTCGTCAAATACAAAACCGTACTGGAAGCCCGAACAGCCTCCACCACTGACAAATACCCGCAGCATCAGGGAAGGGTTTCCTTCCTCGTCCAGCAGTTCTTTGACCTTGCTGGCAGCAGTATCCGTAAATATCAGAGCTTGCTCTTCACTCATAAACGCATAAAACCAATCTAAATGGTTGGATATACATTATAAGCCAACCGCGGGCACTCTGATCAAACGGATTCTGCCTCGCGCTCCGGCGCAGCACTGAGACTGCTCTTGTGCGGCTCGGAAACTGCATTTTCATGCGTCAGTGCTTCCATCTGATCGGCGCTCTCATGAACGAGCTGACCGTTTACCAGCGCACCACTGTTCATCTCGATAATTTTGTAATACACATCGCCATTCACGCGTGCGTTGGCCGAAAGCGTAATACGCTGCGTTGCGTGTACATCACCCTCGATAACGCCGTTGAGCACCAGATTCGGCACACGCACATCGCCTTCGATTCGCCCGCTTTCGCTCACACTGAGCGTAGCGTTCTTGTCGGAGTCGGCCATGATCTTGCCTTTCACGGTACCGTCGATGTGCAAGCCACCGGAGAAGCGGATATCACCTTGCAATTCAGTCTGGCGACCAATCAATGTATCCACACTCGCTCCATTTGACTTGCTGCTGCGTTCCTTTTCATTACCCCACATTATCTATGCTCCTGTGCGCTCTCGCACCGCAGTCCATTGAAAATCCTGTTCCACAGCGGCGCCACTGCCATTTGCGTTAACCTTGATGTGCACGGCACTTGGCCGAAAACTCTTGGGTAGCCTAAACGCTCCGCTCAAATCCTGAAAGTAGCGAAAGGAGAAAGTCAAGCGTTTGTCCTGGGCTACAGAAACCTGCTGCAGGGAAAGACGCTTCTCAACCCCACCTTGCATACCCCGGATTTCCACGGAAACGTCACCTTCCACACTCTTGTCATGACGCACAGCCTGAATCAGGATCAGGTCAAAAATAAACAATCCGGGCTCACCACCATCGCGAACCTCGAAATCATAGATACGTAGTCCGGCCCTGGATTGATCTGGCGACACGATACCACGATAAAAAGCCAGTTGTTCTTCCTGAGCCGCCAACTGCGCCTGCATATCACTCAAGGTTTCCTGCAATGCCCTGGCGGATTCCTTCTCGATTTCCACGCCACGCTCAAGTGAAACAATGGTTTCGGCCAGATGGCGATTATCATCCTTGAGCTGGCGAATCTCGCGGGCCAGCTCCTTACGCTCACCCTCCAGTTTTGCGCGCTCGACTTCCAACTGCTCCCATTCGTAGGGCAACCTCGAAACTGCATAGGAATACAGCGCGTAACTGCCTACTCCGAAAACCGTGGCCAGCGCGGCAACCCAGACCCATTGCCGCCAGGGTGCGTGCTCAGTAACAACCAGTCTTTTGGTAGCCATCAGGGCAACAGGGCCGGCGACTGCAGGGCAAGTGTCTCGTCAAACCCGAACATGAGATTAAAACATTGCACAGCCTGCCCAGCCGCGCCCTTGGTAAGGTTATCGACCACGCTGGAGACCACGACACGTCCGGGTGCCAGGTCCGCCGGCAGGGTATGCACCGCTATCCTGCAGGTATTATTGCCGCGCACACTCCGTGTTTCCGGGTGACTTCCGGGTGGCATGACGTCCACGAAAGGCTCGTTCGCGTAACGCTGCTCAAACAGTGTCTGCAAATCGCCGGCGACTTCCTTGAGTTCCGCGTATAGCGTAGCTTCAATACCCCGGATCATGGGCACCAGATGCGGAATAAATGTCACGCCCACAGCTTCCCCGGCGGCGGCATTCAGCTGCTGCCGTATTTCAGGCACATGGCGATGCCCACCAATCGCGTAGGCCTTGAAGTTGTCAGCGGCCTCACCCAACAGGCTACCCACCTTGAGACTGCGCCCGGCGCCACTGATACCGGACTTGGCGTCGGCAATCAAACGGGAGGTATCCACCAGGCCGGCTTCCAGCAAAGGCAGAAAGCCGAGTTGAATAGCTGTGGGATAACAGCCCGGACAGGCCAGCAGTCGGGCTTCACGAATGGCTTCGCGTGACATTTCCGGCAAGCCGTACACGGCCTCGGGCAGCAACTCGGGACAGGCATGGCTTTCGCCGTACCATTGCGCCCAGACTTCAGCGTCCTTGAGGCGGAAATCCGCCGACAGGTCGATCACCCGCACGCCGGCTTCCAGCAGCTGCGGCACCATATGCATGGCCGCGGCGTGCGGCGTCGCAAAAAAGACTGCATCACAGGCCGTCAGATCCGCCTCGGCAGGCGTGGTGAACTCGAGTTCTACATGACCGCGCAGGTTCGGAAACATGGCGTCCACGCGCTGTCCGGCTTCCTGTCGCGAAGTGATGGCAACCACCTCCGTCTCGGGGTGCCCCGCCAGCAGGCGCAACAGTTCCACACCGGTGTACCCGGTCGCTCCGACAATGCCCACCCTAATCATGTCTTACAGCTTCCACCTGCTTGCTATTTCAAGGTTTTCAACACCCGGCAATCACGCTACTACGGTATGATGCCGCCTGAATTGTCAGGGCGCGGAGTATACGCCATGTTATGGATCAAAGCCTTCCACATTGTGTTCATGGTCACCTGGTTTGCAGGACTTTTTTACCTACCACGGCTGTTTGTTTACCACGCTGATGCCACTGACAGCACGAGCATTGAAAGATTCAAAATCATGGAGCGGCGCCTGCTGATCATGACCAATATCGGTGCCGCGCTCACCCTGCTTTTCGGCGTCTGGCTTCTGCTCAGCTACGCCTGGCAAGCCTACCACGGTCAGGGCTGGCTGCATGCCAAACTCATGTTGGTTGCCGTGCTGTTTGTATACCATCATGTCTGCGGTCGCTACGTGCGCCGATTCCGTGATGATCGCAACACCCGCAGCAGCCGCTATTACCGCTTCTTCAACGAAGTACCTTCGGTATTGCTGATAAGCATTGTGATTCTGGCTATTGTCAAACCTTTCTGAAGACGCAAATAAAAAAGCCCCCGAGCCAGTCGCTCGGGGGCCGCTCTTCTTCTCCAGCCTTCTTATACTCAGTCTTCGGCGGGCTTCATCTGGGATTGCAGATAATTCTGCAAGCCGACCTTCTCGATCAGTTCCAGCTGGGTTTCCAGCCAGTCGATATGCTCTTCCTCGCTTTCCTGGATGTCCACGAACAGCTCCCGGCTGACATAGTCGCCCACTGACTCGCAGTAACCAATCGCTTCCTTGTAGAGCGGGTGTGCCTGATATTCGAGATCCAGGTCACACTTGAGCATCTCCGGCACATCCTCGCCAATCATGACCTTGCCCAAATCCTGAACATTGGGCAGGCCCTCCAGCAGCAGGATTCGCTCAATCAGCTTGTCCGCATGCTTCATTTCGTCGATGGATTCTTCGTATTCTTTTGCGCCCAGTTTGTCCAGCCCCCAGTTGTTATACATGCGGGCATGCAGAAAATACTGGTTAATGGCTGTCAGCTCGGCTTTCAGACCCTTATTCAGGTACTCGATGACTTTGGGGTCACCCTTCATGATCAACTCCGTCAGATGTTTTTGGATACCTGCAAAGTATAGCAAACCAGGGCGGAATATAAAGTTTAAACTGTTGTTTTTAAAAGAAATTTAAATGAGTATGAGAGTGATTCGCATTGCCATTCTGACACACAGAATCCGTCCGGCTGCTCAGCCGTAAAAACTCGACTATGAAGGATTAGCGTTCCCTGACGGGTTTGTCAGGCTGCAGTGCGATTGCGAATAGGCGTCACGTTAGACGTCTGGACATGTGCCGCTTTTTCATGCAAAGCATCAACCAGCACATCGCGCGCACTGGAGGCACACTTGCCGCAACGGGCGGCAACGCCGAGCGTAGTCTGCAGGTCACGCATGCTGCAACAACCCTCACCCACGGCTTCGCGGATTTTCCGGTCAGTGACAGCATTGCAAAGACATACATACATGTGTGGCACCACGCCAGCGGTTATGCAGATGTTGCCAGTTAAACGCAAATGAGAATGATTGTCAATCATAGACATGGACAGCCCCCCGCTAGCCAAAAAAAACCGGGCGGCAACACCGCCCGGCAAGGTTTCGGAGAGAAACGCATGACTCCACATCTGCGCCAACGCAAATGCTGCATAAGGAGCCAGCCAACACAGACTAAACGATAATGATTCTTATTTGCAAATATAATTTTCCCTCTTGCCCACAACGCTTGAAATAAAAGGCTTTCGAGCACAGTCAGGGCACTCCACCTCGGCCTGCTCAGCACAGAATTTGCGCGAATGAGAATGATTTGCGCCATCTTTATCATAGGCGTAATATCACGAGCCACCACGGTAGAGGGCCGTGGATACGATAAACACAGGCCTTTGCGCCAAGGGAGAGTTCATGCAATTCAAACTGCAGCACACCGCTGTTTACAGCCTCATTGCAGGCATTCTGCTAGTCACCACACCCGGCGCCTCGGCCTCTGACGACCTGAATCGGCGCATCCAGGCGCTGGAGGCCCAACTGGAAGCCCTGAAGGCGCAAATCGCTGAGCAGCAGACCCAGCAGCAGGAACAAATCGAAGTCATCGCCGATGAACAGGCCGAGCAGAGCAAAAAGCTTTCCTGGGCCGAGCGAACCGACATCGGCGGCTATGGCGAACTGCATTACAACAATCTGGACGGTGAAGGCGGCGCCAGTGACCTGGACCGCATCGACTTTCATCGTTTTGTATTGTTCTTCAGCCATCAATTCACCGATCGTCTGCGTTTCTTCTCGGAACTGGAACTCGAACACGCACTTACCAAGGACACCGACGATGGCAGCGGTCCAGGCGAGGTGGAACTTGAACAGGCCTACATCGAATATGACGTCAACTACCAGCTCACTGCACGCGGCGGTCTGTTCCTGCTGCCCGTGGGCATTCTCAATGAAACCCACGAGCCGCCGACCTTCTATGGCGTGGAACGCAACCCGGTGGAAAACGCCATCATTCCCACTACCTGGTGGGCCGGCGGCGCCGGGCTGACCTGGCGCGTGGCCGATGGCTGGACCTGGGACGGGGCTATTCATGAAGGCCTCAAAGTTGATCCTACGGGCAGTATTGCGGTCCGTGGCGGCCGCCAGAAAACAGCGGAGGCCGACGCCAAGGATCTGGCATTTACTTCCCGCCTGAAATGGACCGGCATGCCGGGTCTGGAAATTGCCGGTACTTATCAGTACCAGTCTGATATCACGCAGCAAAGTGGCGATAACGTCGACGCCGGCCACCTGTACGAGGCCCATGCCGTATTTACACGCGGCCCCTTCGGCCTGCGCGCCCTGTATGCAATGTGGGACATCAAGGGTAGCGCGGCGGATGCCAATGGCGCCGATACCCAGGAAGGCTTCTATATCGAGCCCTCCTGGAAAGTCACGCCAACCGTGGGACTGTTCACACGTTATAACGTCTGGGATAACCAAGCCGGTGACGACAGTATCGACAGCGAAAAGAAACAATGGGATGTCGGCGTGAACTGGTGGCTACACCAGAACGTAGTGCTCAAGGCTGACTACCAGAGCCAGGACAATGAAAACGGACAAGATCGTAACGGTTTCAATCTGGGTGTTGGCTACCAGTTCTAAATCTAACTCATTCTCACTATCATTAAAGGTGCGCTGCATGGCGCACCTTTTTTATTTGAGCGAATAATGCCCACAGCCTGGTCCGGAACAATCTTGCCTTACCTGCGCAACCCGCTTGCAGCCCTGCTCCTGCTGGGTTGCGCCCCGGTTTGGGCGGAGCAGGTATATCTTGAGCCTGAGGCCTATGTTGCGCAGCAACTGCCTCAGGCCGGAGACGCCAAAAGTCTGTGGATTACCGGTGATCTGCGAGCTCAAACCGAAACCATCCTCGGTCACAGGCCCCTGGCTTTGCGTCAGCGCTATTGGCAAAGCGGTAGTCGCAGCATCTGGATTCTGGAAGAAATCGGTAAAGAAGAACCAATAACCGCCGGCTTTGTCGTGGAAGACGACCGTCTCATAGACACGCGCGTACTGGTTTTTCGCGAGAGCCGGGGCTGGGAAATCCGCTACCCGCAGTTCACGGCACAATTTGATAATGCAACCATCGACAGCGACCTGAATCTGGACCGGACTATCGACGGCATTTCCGGCGCCACTCTATCAGTCAACGCAATGCGCAAACTTGCCCGGCTGGCGCTGATTTACCACAGACACGTCAATGACGAGTCTGCCACAGTATCCAGCCGCAACCGCGCGAGTAGCTCATGACACGGCGCGGCCCCAAGCCACTGAGCAAACAACTGCGCTCGCTTTATCGCTGGCATCGCTGGCTGGGTATCATCAGTGCCCTGTTTGTGATCTGGCTTGCCTTCAGCGGCATCCTCCTGCAACACAGCCATCAACTGAAACTCGACCAACTTGGCGCAGAATGGCACTGGCTACAGTCTCATTACGGCATTCAACCGCAGCCCCCACAAACCGGTTTGCGACTGGAACAGCACTGGCTGAGTCACGTCGATGGCCATCTTTATCTCAACGAGCAATTGATCGGCCAGGGCACACCCCCTGTCGGCTTCACCCGCCTTGGTCTGCTCTGGGCGGCAGCCAGCCGCGAGTCTCTGTGGCTGCTGAATGACAAGGCGGAAGTACTGGACCAGTTGCAGGGACTCGATCTGCCAGGGCGCATAACTGCCGTTGCATCAGAGAGTGGGAATCTACTGCTGGCAACTGAACGCGGGCTGTTTTCTGCAGACCCGCTGGCCGCCAACTGGCCTGACTGGCAACCGGCAACCCGCAGTATTGAAGTGCAATACCACAGCTCCGAACTGCCCCCGGAACTGACCCGCAAACTCGTTGAGCAGGCCAGGTATCAGGCATTGAACTGGGAGCGATTGATTCTGGATGCACATAGTGGCCGGCTATTCGGTCACATGGGGGTCTGGCTTATGGATGCCATGGCCGTGATTTTCGTGCTTCTGGGTATCACCGGCCTGTGGTTATGGCTCAGATTCCAGCGCAGCCGGCGACGGCGTCTTCGCCGTCTGCATAGCCGGCACGATGATTAGTCAGGTAGAACGCGCGGAATCCGATCTGCGCGCCCGTTGATTCAGGGGTTTGAAGCAATTACGCGCTTTCCGGCGTGGCCCGCTACGGCGCACCGCCGGCGGCATGTGGGTGACCAGTTCCTGCAAGGCTCGACGGTAGACCTCACGCTTGAAAAAAACCACCTCGCGCACCGGATGCCAGTACTCAACCCAGCGCCAGCCGTCGAATTCCGGCTTGCTGGTGCTATCGAAGCGCAAATTCTGTTCATCGGCAATCAGCTTCAGCATGAACCATTTCTGCTTCTGCCCAATGCACAGAGGCTTCTTGCCGCGACGGATAAATCGCCGCGGCAGGCGATACCTCAGCCAGCGTTCGGTGCTACCGAGCACTTCAACATGCTCGGGCATGAGGCCGACTTCCTCTTCGAGTTCGCGGTACAAGGCGTCCTCGGGTGTTTCACCCTCCTGCATACCCCCCTGAGGGAACTGCCAGGCGTTTTGCCCGATGCGCTTGGCCCAAAGAAGCTTACCCTCTTCATTACTCAGGATAATGCCGACATTGAGCCGAAAGCCGTCCGAATCAATCATGGCTCGAAAAATGCCTAATCTTTAACTAACAGGAAGTTTGGGCCATCTGCCCCGGCACGGCAAGCTCGCCTTCTACTGTCCGGCCACCCGGCTTTCACGTATGCTTTGCGCGCCATGAATACACAGACTGATCCAAGCAGCCCGTCGCGTGAAGCGCCGCTGGCCATTTTTGACCTGGACAATACCCTGCTGGCCGGGGATAGCGACTACCTCTGGGGCCAGTTTCTGGTGGAACGCGGCATCGTCGACGGCCCCGGTTACCAACGCGAAAACCGCCGCTACTACGAGCAATACAAGGCCGGTGAACTGGATATTTATGACTTTCTGCGCTTCAGCCTCACGCCACTGACACAGCATGACCCGCAAAAACTGGCGGGCTGGCGCGCTGAATTCGTGCAGGAAAAAATCCGCCCGATCGTGGCAACACACAGCGCAGCGTTGATTCAGACGCATCGCGATGCCGGACATGTTCCGTTGATTCTCACCGCCACCAACCGTTTCGTGACCGAACCCATTGCCGACATGCTGGGCATTGAAACCCTGCTGGCGACCGACCCGGAAATCCGCGACGGCCGCTACACCGGAGAAATCGCCGGCATTCCCTGCTTCCAGGACGGCAAGATCAAACGCCTGCACCTCTGGCTCGAGGAACAGGGCCGCCAACCCGGCTGCTGCTGGTTCTACAGCGACTCGCACAATGACCTGCCGCTGCTCAGGGAAGTAGATTATCCGGTGGCGGTCGATCCCGACCCGCAGCTGGAAGGTACGGCGCGCACCCATGGCTGGCCGGTGGTCAGTCTGCGTGGCGAGGAATTTCCGGAAGTCCTGCGCGACAGTCTTAGCTAACTGCCAGGGAGCTCATCCCAAGCACCCTGCCGGCAACGGTCGCAAAGCAAGCCAGCCGCCAGACCGAGCACTGTGGTGTGCCTGCTCTCGAACCGTTGGCGACATGGACGTCACCAACGGAGGGTACAGGGACGTACTTGCAGCATTTCGAGAGCATGTGCGCCACAGTGCGCCAATGCAAGCACTGGTTCAGCAACGCTACTTCTGCACCGCTTGATCTTCAGTCTTCAGTGCTTTGCGCAAGTGCACCGGCTCCACCTTGCGTTTGCTGCGAATACGAATGTTGAGCATCTCCACCGACACCGAGAATGCCATGGCGAAGTAGATGTAACCCTTGGGCACATGCAGGTCCAGGCTTTCGCCTACCAGCATGCAACCGATCAGGATCAGGAAACTCAGCGCCAGCATCTTGATGGTCGGATGACGGTCAACAAAAGCACTAATAGAGCCTGCAGCCGCCATCATCACACCCACCGAAATCACAATAGCCACCACCATCACCGCCAGATGCTCGGCCAGACCGACCGCGGTGATCACCGAATCCAGCGAAAAGACGATATCGATCACGGCGATCTGAATCAGAATGGAATAGAAATTGGCACTGCCGCCGGCTCTGCCGCTGTCGGCCTCACCTTCCAGCGCATGATGGATTTCCAGCGAGCTTTTGCCCAGCAGGAACAGGCCGCCGCCCAGCAGAATCAGATCGCGCCCGGAGATTTCCTCGCCCAGCACAGTGAACCAGGGCGCGGTCAGGCCCATCACCCAGGTCAGCGAGAACAGCAGCAAGATGCGGGTCAGCATGGCCAGACTCAGCCCGATCAGCCGGCCGCGGCGGCGCTGATGCTCGGGCAGGCGCCCCACCAGAATGGAGATAAAAATGATGTTGTCTATGCCCAGCACGATTTCCAGCAGCGTCAGGGTGGCCAGCGCCGCCCAGGCTTCGGGCATGTATATCCATTCGAACATTGATGTGCTCCCTGCGCCTAACCCAGGATATCCACTACCGCCTTGCGCAGCCGGCCGTTGGTAGCCAGCACGCTGGTGGTTTCCAGACCCACCGGTTCGCCTTCCAGATTGGTGATGTCGCCGCCGGCCTCGCGCAGAATCACGGTGAGCGCGGCAATATCCAGAATATTCACGTCGGACTCCACCACCACGTCGATGCAGCCCGACGCCAGCAGATGGTAATGGTAGAAATCGCCGTAGCCACGGATGCGGTGCACCTGCGGAATCAATACGCCCAGACGCCCCCAGCGCTCCGAGCGCGCCAGGCTCGCGATATTACCGGTCGACAACGTGGCCTGTGCCAGACTATCGACATCGCTCACCCTGACGGGGTTGCCGTTGAGCCAGGCGCCCTGCCCTTTGGCCGCCCAGGCCATTTCGCCCTGGCTGCCGTTGAAGGCTGGTGCATTGGACACGCCCAGCACCAGTTCACCCTTGTGCATCAAGGCGATCTGGGTGGAAAAGAAGGGGTAGCGGCGCACGAAACTCTTGGTGCCATCAATCGGGTCAATCAACCAGATGTAGTCAGCGTCCATGGACTGCTGACCGAGTTCCTCACCGTAAAACCCGTGATCCGGAAAAGCCGCGGACAGCACTTCCTTTATGGCGGCCTCGCTTTGTACGTCCGCCTCCGTCACCGGGCTGTTGTCTGACTTCACTGTGACAGCAAGATCGGTCTCGTAATATTTGCGAATAATCTGTTCTGCGGCACGGGCCGCTTTTTGCGCAGTCTCAAGCAGACTGCTCAAAGGCATGTCCTGTGACATTTATTGTCCTGTCTAAATCAAATGGGATTCAAAGGCTCAGACCAGCCAGCCACCCAGGGTAAAAGCCGCCAGCACGCCGAGCGCCAGCAAGAGTGCCCTTCGCACCAGAGCCAGCGCTTCCTGCAGGCTTTCGGCGGTGTCCATATCGACCGGACGGTTATTACCATCTTCAATCTGCATGGCGCCACACCCCACTTCGGCGAGCAGCCGCCAGGTCTGCTCGCCCCAGTCTTCCAGGGGCTCGTCATGGGCTGATTTCCAGTTGGCCAGGGCATCATCTGTACTGCCCGCAAGCATATAGAGCCCGGCGACCGCGCGCGCGGGCAACCAGGCCAGCACGGCATGCAATCTGCGGGTCATTTCCAGTAAATCCATGGAACAATCGCGGCGCTCAAGCAACCCTGGCAAGCCTGCGGCAAAACGATAGAACACTGCACCCACCGGCCCCAGCAAGTAGAACCAGAACAGCACTGCCAGCACACGCTCGTGCTGTTGCACCACCACTGCAGTCACCAGTGACTGAGAGCGTCCACCCCTGCCCGTCGCCGGCGCGACGCCCAGGTCCCTGGCAATCTCTTCCATCTGCGCCTGGTCGCCGTTCTCGCTGGCGCGAAGATAAGCGTTAACCTCCTCGCCCAGATCCCGAGGCCCAAGACAGAAAATCAGCACCAGAATAGAGAAAACAAGACCCAGCAGCTCCAGCACGCCGCCATCGAACAGTCCCTGTAGCAGAGCAACCACGGACAGGGGCGCAGCTATCAGCATCAGCAAACCCCAAGGGGTCTCCCAGACCCAGCGCGCCCAGGATTGCCCAGCCAGCCAGTCCACATAGCGGCTATACCAGGCATGCTCACGCCACTCCCTGACATGGCTGAGCGCACGCTCGACCAACAGGGCTACCAGTATGCCGATTAATGTCATTGGTCATTCTCCAGCATTTTTCTATAACGCTCCCAGTCAAATCCGGGGCCGGGGTCGGTTTTGCGGCCTGGTGCTATATCGCTGTGCCCGACAATATGCTCCCTGGTAATACCGGGATAGGCGACCTGCAGGGCGCGAGTCACCGCAGCCAATTGTGCGTATTGTACCGGTTCATAGGCCCGCTCGTCGGTGCCCTCCAGTTCAATACCAATGGCGAAATCATTGCAGCGCTCGCGCCCCTCAAAACAGGATTTTCCCGCGTGCCATGCACGATTGTCGAACGACACATACTGCACCACTTCGCCATCACGACGAATCAGCACATGCGCCGAAACCTCCAGTCCTGCAATTTCGGCAAAATAGGGATGCGCCTCCGGATCCAGACGGTTGGTGAACAGCGCATCTATCCAGGGTCCGCCGAATTCATCGGGCGGCAGACTGATGCCGTGAATCACCAGCAAGTCGATCGGGCTACCCGGCGGCCGCTCATCGTAATTCGGTGACTGCACATGCCGCACGGCCTGCAACCAACCGGCCTCCACCCTGAATTCATTCATGGACGGTTCCTGTAATACGCCTCGGCCTGAGGAAGAATCCTGCCCAACCACACACACAGCGCCACAAACAAAAGAAACGCCGGCCAGGCGCCAATGGCCTCGGTCAGGGCCGGCTCAAGCAGGCTGAGCACATCATTGCTGCCACTGAGCACGATAGGCACAGCCAGGGCGATGCCCATGAGCGCCTCACCGGTGATCAGACCCGCTGCCAGCAGAATACCCAGGCGGCCCTGCTCCCCGCCCAGGCGGCGTTTGGCCCAATAGGCAGCCAAACCACCCACCGCAATGGGCACTGAATACTTCAGGGGCAAATAAATGCCGACCGCCACGGCCAGTACCGGCGCCCGCACATTGCTTTGCCGGCGACGCAACCACTCGTCCACACACACAACCAGGACAGCTATCAACGCCCCGACAGCTATCAGGTCCCAGGGCATGTCTTCGCCGAACACACCTCCGGCAACCGCCGCCATCAGGGTAGCCTGCGGCGCAGGCAAAGGCTCGGGATGCTCGGCATCCGGCACGCCGATGCCGTAGGCATGCAGCAACAATGACATGACTGGCGCCAGCACCAGCACTGCACTGACGACCCCGATCATTTGGGCCAACTGCTGTTTCCAGGGCGTGGCGCCCAGCAACGCACCCGCCTTCAGGTCCTGCAGATTGTCACCGCCGATAGCCGCCGCGCAGCACACGACCGCCCCTACCAGCACTGCCGCCACCGGGCCTGTCTCACCCGGCCCCACAAGCAGCTTGAGCCCGAGAGCAGTCAGCAGGATGGTGGCGATAGTGACACCCGATATCGGATTATTGGAGGATCCGACCAGGCCGGCCATGTAGGCTGCCACGGCTGAAAAGAGAAAAGCCGCCAGCAGCATGACCAGCGTCAGCGGCGCGGCTATCCAGACGCTCGGCAACAGGCCTGTGTAATAAATCAGCATGGCGCCCGTCAGCAACGCAGTCATACTCAGCAGCAGCGACGGCGGCAGGTCGTCAGCCGCGGTCCCGGCCCTGTCGGCCATGCCGCGCAATCCACCCGTGAGTGTGGCCCTCATACTCCACAGTGCCCACAGACCACCTACCAGCATGGCGCCCACACCCATGAATCGCAGTTTTGTACTCCACAGCTGCATGGCTACCGCAGCAGGATCGCCCCCGGGTTCCACTCCCACCCACCAGGCATACAGCGGTACCGCCACCAGCCAGGTAATTACGCCACCGGCAAACACCAGCAGGGCAACATTCAGGCCCACGATATAACCTACCGCCAGCAAGGCCGGTGACAGATTCGCGCCCAGATAGGTCACCGCACCACCCGCCGAAACGCCCACGCCGGCGATACCCTGCCAGAGCTTCAATCCACCGGTTGCCAGTTTGGCGGCTGCCGCCACCAGTGCGCCCAGCAACAACAGGCGCATACCTTCACGCGCCTGATAACCGCCGGACGCATGCTCCAGTTCGCCGTGTCCCGCCTTGAGCACGGCGGCGGTGGCCTGCCCCTCCGGAAACGGCAGCTTCGCTTCGTCCACCAATGCATGCCGCAATGGCACGGTCATCAGCACCCCCAGCAAACCACCAACTCCACAGAGAAAGACCACCCAGAGATATTCGAAATCCACCCAGTAATCGAGCAGGATCAGTGCCGGTAAGGTAAAAATGGCGCCCGCTGCGATGGCCTCACCCGCTGACGCCGCGGTCTGCACAATATTGTTTTCCAGCACCCCCGAGGTACGGAACCAGCGCAGAATGGCCATGGACACCACGGCCGCGGGAATGGATGCGGAAACGGTCAGGCCGGCAAACAGCCCCAGATAGGCATTGGCGGCAGCCAGCAGCATGGACAGCAGGATACCCAGCAATACCGCCCGCCAACTCAATTGACGTGGGCTCTGTGCAGAATCAATGTTTTTTTCTTGTGACATGGATGTGGAGTTTACGCCAAGCACCCCCTGGTAATGAATGCCGCTTGCCGCAAGCAGTCGCAGGACTGCGGTGGTGTTCTGAATCGATAGCGCACTAGAATGCGCTCTTCAGAGAATAAAAAGGAGCGGGAGCGATTGCAGATGTCCTTGTCCAAGACCCTGAACACCATTATTCGAGCGGGACAGTCCATGATCTGCACGGCGCTATGCCTTTGGCTAAGCGCCTGCATCACGCTTTCCAGTCGCCACATCGACGTTCCGAAGCACACCTCACCCATCAGTGACGCCGCCAGCCTGCGGCAAGAGGTGAACGAACTGGCCGCCCCACTGGTTGACAATGGCATCACACCGGGACTGCTGGTCGGAGTTTATACGTCCGGTACGGGGATGCGTTTCTACGGTTATGGCATCTACGACAAACGGATTGACGCCCCACCGGATGCACAGACTGTCTTTCCCATTGGCTCGCTGACCAAACTCTATACCGGCAGTCTGGTCAGTCTCTTTGTCCAACGCGGCTTGCTCAACTGGGATGATCGACTCGACGAACTGTTACCTGAGGGTACAGCGCTCAGCGAAGATGCTGCCAGCATCACCCTGGAGCAACTGGCCACTCACACCTCAGGCCTGCCGCGCCAGCCAATGACCGTACAGACGTTTTCCTATTTTGTCCGCTACCTGTTCACTGGCGAAAGCTTTTACGACCACTTTGATCAGGATTATCTATACAGCTTTCTGAGTCATTTCGAGGCACTGGGCCCACCCGGCTATACCTACTCCAATTTTGGCTTCGCCTTGCTGGGACACATTCTCGAACTGCGTAGTGGTCAATCCCTGGAAGACCTGCTGGAAGAAAATCTTTTCACTCCGCTGGCGCTGCACAACACGGCTCTTTCGCTCTCGGCCCTGCCCGATGAACTGCACCGAGCGCGCGGTTATGCCGGCGACCAGCCGGGATTTATCAAGCGTGGCGATCCCGTTCCCGACTGGGACTTCACCCCGATCATGCGTGCAACAGGCGCAATGCATGCCACCGGACAGGACATACTGACATTCGCCAAAGCGCATTTTGCTGCCCCGAGTGCAGAACTGAAAAACGCCTTTGCGGACAGCCTGCGGGTACGGCTTGAACGTGAAGATCATTCTTTTCAGGCCATTGATTGGGAGCAGGACCGTATCGGCGAACAGAAAATTCACTATGCGATCGGCTTCGTGGCGGGCTACAGCAGTTATCTCGGACTGGATATGGACAACCAGCACGCCGTGGTGGTGCTGCAAAACAGCTTCAACTGGGATGATAAAGTCGGGCATCGGCTGTTAATACGCCTGCATGGCGCTCAGCCCCCGTCCGGAACAATGGCCGGGTTAAGTCCCGGTGCCCATTAGAGATATTGCCTGAGCCAGACGCGACGCTGCTCCGGGGATAACGCCCCGGCCTGCGTACAAGCCTGATAAAAGGCCTGCAGATCACCGCCATTCGCATCGAGCAGGTTGAGAAAAGCCGGCACCCACTCATGGTATGTGGACACCGCGGCAATACGAGCGTTGTTCACCTGGGTAAACCATTCGTCATAACCGTTGTAACCGGCCCAGTCTCCGTCACGCATCGCATAATACCGGCGCCGCATATCCTCCAGGATCTCTTTCTTGGCGGCACGCAGTGCCTGGACATCCGCCTGGCGCGCATAGAGCCGTCGCAGGCGCCCGGCCGTCTCATTCACCAACTCTATAAAATCGGTTTTACGCGCTTTGTATTCACGCCAGCTCTGCAGTCGCTGCGCCTGCCCGTTTGCCTCCAGCCAGCGCGTGACGCCGATATCCCCTACGGCCGTGGCAAAAGCCTCATTGAAGGCGCTATCGTCGTCCAGGTAAACCTTCTGATGGGCCATTTCGTGAAACAGCACACTGGCCAACCTCGGCTCCGACCAGCGCAGCATGGTGTTCAGTACAGGATCGGCAAACCAGCCCAGCGTCGAATAGGCCGAGACGCCACCGACGAACACGTCATGACCCAAGGCACGTAATCGCTCAGCCTCACGCTCGGCATCCGCCTGCTCAAAGTAACCCCGGTAACTCAGACAGCCGACCACCGGAAAACAGGACTTGACGGGTTCCAGGGAAAGTTCAGGAGTGGCGAACACATTCCATACCACATGTTCGCGTCCAAGGTCCGCATAGTCCAGATAACTGCCGTTATCGGGCAATGACAGAGAAGCAACGGCAAATTCCCGCATTGCCAGAACACGCTCAAGCTGCTGCCTTAACTCGCCGCTGGTCTGCGCATCAGCCAGCCAGTCATCGATGGGCCGGCTGCGACGCATCAGATCAAGATGCCCGAAAGCACTCTGTGTGTAATAACCGATGCTGCGGTCCAAAAAAGAACAGCCGCCCAGAAACTGGGCGGCTGTCGATATCAACAGTACGGCAGTAACCCGCCGTAACATGTTTACTCTTCGGTCTCTTCTTCCGGAGCTTCCTCAGCTTCCGCCTCGTCCGCTTCGGCATCGCCCTGGCCTTCGATAGACAGCAGTTCGATTTCGAAAACCAGCGTCGCATTCGGGCCAATCTTCTGACCCGCGCCGCTGGCGCCATAACCGAGTTCCGGCGGAATCACCAGGCGATATTTACCGCCCACATTCATCAGCTGCAGGCCTTCGGTCCAGCCTTTGATCACGCCATTCAGCGGGAAAGTGGCCGGCTGGCCGCGATCTACCGAGCTGTCGAACTTGGTACCGTCGATCAGAGTACCGGTGTAATGCACGCTCACCCGGTCTTCGACCGTCGGCTGTGGGCCTTCGGCGGCTGCCAGGGTCTCGATCTGCAAACCGCTTTCAGTTGTGGTTACACCTTCGCGGGCAGCGTTTTCTTCACGATACTTCTCACCATCAGCCAGATTGTCGGCCGCCTGGGTCTGACGCTGCTCCAACTGGGCTGCCTGCGCCTTCTGGGTGAATTCCTGCAATACCTGACGGGCATCTTCCTCGCTCAGCAGGGTTGCATCCCCCGCACTGGCGTCACGCAGACCCTGCACGAGGTAATCCATTTCCACCTGCATGGGCAGGTTGGAGAGCGAACTGCCAATGTCCTGGCCCAGCGCATAGCTGTACTTCTGCTCGAATGAGTCCAGGCTGCTCACTTTCTGCCCTTGCCCCTCACTTCCTCCGCAGGCGGCAAGCACCGCGGCGGCTGGCACGAGCATCAAAAAACGTAATCTCATTGTTTGATCCTTTATCAAAATCAGAATTAAACCGGCTCCTCGGAAGGCGGCCAGTGTACACCTCAGGGCCTGTTCACACTATGCCGGCAGATGACGTTGCTGACTCAGCCTGCCAGAGCGGCCCTTAATAATGTGGCGGCAGGGTTTCCTCGGATTCCGACGCCACGGGAGAATCCGCCATACTGCGCACAAGCTCAGTAAGACGCGCCTTCACCCACTTTAGTTCCGCCTGCATACTCAACAGCTGCTGATCCTGGGCGGCTACCGTGTCATTGAGCACCCGGATAGTCTCATCCTGGAAAGCCAGCCGGCTCTCCAGTTCATCCAGGCGTTTCTCGGTCGTCATGCAGGGCGTTTACCGGCCACGCCGGGCCGCCAGCTTCAGACGCAGGGCGTTGAGCTTGATAAAACCGTCAGCATCGGCCTGGTTGTAAGCGCCGGCATCGTCTTCGAAGGTCGCAATCGAGGCATCAAACAGACTGTCGGAAGCCGACTTGCGACCGACCACGCTGACATTGCCCTTGTACAGCTTCAGGCGCACTTCACCATTCACGGGTTTCTGGGTTTCGTCAATGAGTGTCTGCAACGCGTTGCGCTCCGGGCTCCACCAGTAACCGTTATAGATCATGCTTGCATAACGCGGCATCAGCTCATCCTTGAGGTGCGCCACCTCACGGTCCAGCGTGATGGACTCAATGGCGCGATGCGCCCTGAGCAGGATGGTGCCACCCGGCGTTTCATAACAACCGCGCGACTTGATACCCACGTAACGGTTTTCCACGATATCCAGCCGGCCGATCCCGTTTTCGCCGCCGATGCGGTTCAGCGAATCCAGCACCTGATAGGGTGTCATGCGCTCGCCATCAATGGCGACCACATCACCCTGCTCATAGCTCAGTTCCAGATAGCGCGGCTGATCAGGCGCCTGCTCGGGCGATACACTCCAGCGCCACATATCTTCCTCGGCCTCGGCCCAGGGGTCTTCGAGAACGCCGCCCTCGTAGGAAATATGCAGGGCGTTGGCGTCCATAGAATAGGGACTCTTCTTGCCCTGCTTCTGAATCGGAATATCGTGCTGTTCGGCATAGGCCAGCAGCTTCTCGCGGGAATTGAGGTCCCATTCCCGCCAGGGTGCAATCACTTTCACGCCCGGCATGAGGGCATAGGCGCCCAATTCAAAGCGCACCTGGTCGTTACCCTTGCCAGTGGCGCCGTGGGAAACTGCGTCGGCACCGGTCTGGCCGGCGATTTCCACCAGGCGCTTGGCGATCAGCGGCCGGGCTATGGAGGTGCCCAGCAGGTATTCACCTTCATAGATCGCATTGGCGCGAAACATCGGGAACACGAAATCCCGTACGAATTCCTCGCGCAAATCGTCGATGAAGATTTCCTCCACACCCAGCGCTTCCGCCTTGGGGCGCACATGATCCAGTTCTTCACCCTGGCCGATATCTGCAGTAAAGGTCACTACCTCGCAGGCATATACATCCTGCAACCATTTGAGAATGACTGAGGTATCCAGGCCGCCGGAATAGGCGAGCACGACTTTCTTAACGTCCGTCATATAAGAGAAAAATAAAGGGAAATTTCTGAATGGCTAAAGAACGCATTATACGGCATGGCATAATGTGGGCCTATGCAAAGCTTAACCATGACACGCCCGGACGACTGGCATCTGCATGTTCGGGACGGTGCAGCGCTGTCTGCTGCGCTTCCCCACACTGCCCGCCAGTTCGCACGCGCCATCATCATGCCCAATCTGAAGCCACCGGTTACCCGTACTGCGCAAGCGCTGGAATACCGGCAGCGGATTCTTCAGGCACTTCCCGCCGGCATGGCATTCGAACCGCTGATGACGCTGTATCTCACCGACAACACTGCGCCTGACGAAATCGACCGCGCCATGGACTCGGGCCTGATATACGGGGTAAAGCTCTATCCGGCCGGCGCCACCACCAACTCGGATGCCGGCGTGACCGACCTCAGGCGCTGCTACCCGGTGCTGGAACGCATGGCAGAACGTGGCATGGTGTTCCAGATACATGGCGAAGTCACCGGTAGCGATGTCGACCCCTTCGATCGTGAAGCCCTGTTTATAGAACAGATACTTAAGCCGCTGATTGCCGATGTCCCCGGCCTGAAACTGGTGCTGGAGCACATTACCACCCGTCAGGCCGTCGATTTTGTCTCCGGCGCTGCCGATAACGTGGCCGCCACCATCACGCCGCAGCATTGCCTGCTGAATCGAGGCGCCCTGTTCAGCGGCGGGCTGCGGCCGCACCATTACTGCCTTCCCGTTCTCAAACGGGAACAACACAGGGAAGCCGTACTGGCGGCTGCCACCAGCGGCAGCGCGAAATTCTTCCTCGGCACCGACAGTGCTCCGCATGCCCGGCATGACAAGGAAAGCGACTGCGGCTGCGCCGGTTGCTTTTCAGCCCCTGCCGCGCTGGAACTCTATGCCACCGCCTTTGAGAGCGTCGGTGCGCTGGACCGGCTCGAAGCCTTCGCCAGCCATCATGGGGCCGATTTCTACGGCCTGCCTCGCAACACCAGCCAGATCACGCTATTGAAAGAGTCATGGACAGTGCCCGGCGAATTCCCCTACGCTGGCGGCAGCATCGTACCCTTGCACGCCGGACAACAGCTGCCTTGGCGGCTTCAGGATATTCAATGATCGACGCCGACGACGGCACCATCACAGCCATGCGCCACCGTTTTCGCGGCTTTCTGCCTGTCGTAATTGACGTGGAAACCGGCGGATTCAATGCCAAAACCGACGCCCTGCTCGAAATTGCCGCGGTAACCCTGGAAATCAACGCCAACGGTGATCTGGTTCCGAAAACCACCATGAATTATCACGTGGCGCCATTCCAAGGCAGCAATATCGAGCGCGCTGCACTCGAGGTCAACGGCATAGATCCTCATCACCCGCTACGCCCGGCGCTGGACGAACGCGAGGCCCTGAACCGCATCTTCAAGGAAGTGCGGCGAGAGGTTTCGGAACAAGGCTGCACACGGGCAGTGCTCGTGGGTCATAACGCCCATTTCGATCTGGGTTTCGTGAATGCGGCGGTTGAGCGCAGCGGCATCAAGCGCAACCCTTTCCATCCTTTCAGTGTATTCGACACCGCCACACTGGCCGGCATTGGGCTGGGGCAGACGGTTCTGTCGCGCGCTGTTGAAGTCGCCGGACTGGAATGGGATAGTCAGGCTGCACACTCTGCGCGCTATGACACCGAACGCACCGCCAAGCTATTCTGCCTGCTGGTTAACCGCATTCGGCCGGTATACGAAACCATTGTCTGCGAGCACGAAGCCACGAACTGAAGATACGGGGGCTGAGCCGACAAGATGCTTAGGGGACTGAAGTTTCTGGGGATACTGCTCATTCTGCTGGTGATCGGCGCAGCCACAGGCCTGCGCCACATCTACGGCGGCGGAGACGACAGTTTCCCCGATCGCAGCGGCGAGCCAAGCCTGTCCGGCGATGCTCTGGAAACGGTTGCCAATCTGGACAACCCGCCCGGCAATATTGCCGTCTCGGTCGACGGCCGCATTTTCTTTACGCAACATCCTGAAGCTCGCCCTGAGCTCAAGGTAGTACAACTGGTAGACGGGCAACCCCACCCGTTCCCCAACCTGGCTTTCCAGACCGGTCGACACGAAGACGGTCGCTATGAGCCGCGTTACTTCCGCAATGTCCTGTCTCTGCGCATTGATCGCTACAACCGTCTCTGGACACTGGACAACGGGCATCATGGGTTTGACGCCGCCCGTCTGCTGGCTTTCGACCTGGAAGATGGACGGGTAGTACATGAATATGTGTTCCCGCCCGGCATCGCCGGCCTGGGTTCGCACCTCAATGACTTCCAGGTTGCGCCCAACGGCAGGACCCTCTACATCGCAGACGCCAGCTTCTTCGCCAAAAATCCCGGACTCATTGTTTACGACGTCCAGAACCGCAACGCACGCCGCGCAGTGGAAAATCATGAAAGCGTCGTCGCCGAAGAATATATTCCCGTGGTACAAGGCAGGAAAATGCAGGCTTTCGGGCTGGTAGCCATCCGCCCCGGCGTGGATTCCATCGTGCTCGACCCCAAAGGAGAGTGGCTGTATTTCGCTCCAGTCACCAACAATTTCCTCTATCGGGTGCACACGGATGACCTGCTCAATCCCAAACTGCCCCGCGAAGAACTTTATGCCCGCATAGAACGATTTGCCGAAAAAACCATGAGCGACGGTCTGAGCGTCGACCGGCAGGGCAACATCTATATTTCCGACCTGGAACATTCGGCCGTGCTGAGCCTGAGCCCCTCGGGTGAACTGCGCACACTGCTCAAGGACGAGCGCCTGCGCTGGCCGGACGGCTTCAGTTTCGGACCGGACGGCTGGCTTTATATTGCCTGCAGCAGTCTGCAGCATGTCATTGGGCGCCTGCCCGGCAACATCACCGCGCATGCCCCCTATCAGATCTTTCGTTTCAAACCCGGCACTGAAGGTGTGCCGGGTCATTAGCACATACGCCGAGTAGGAGCTCGCATGTCCTTCGAAAACTTACCCGATATGACGACCCTTCTTGAATGGGCGCAACCATTTCTGGTCAAGCTTGCTATCGCAGCCCTCATTCTCGTTGCCGGCCTGTGGATAGCCCGCCGTGTAAATGGCCTGATCCAGCGTATGATCCTGCGCACACGCAAGGACCAGGCCCTGGCCAGCTTCATAGGCAAGATTGCCCAGGCTGTCGTGGCGGTGTTCGCCATCATCGCCGCACTCGGGCACCTGGGCGTGGACACAACAGCCGCCGCCGCTATCGTTGGTGGTTCTGCCCTGGCGATAGGACTCAGTCTGCAAAAGCAGCTGTCCTCTTTTGCTGCGGGCATCATGTTGGTGATGTTCCGGCCGTTTCGTATCGGCGACTTCGTCGATGCCGGCGGCATATCCGGCACGGTAGTGGAAATCCACATGGTGAAAACCGTCTTGCGAACGGGCAACAACCAGATCGTTCACATCCCCAACGCCAGCATCTGGGACGGCGCCATCGTGAACTACAGCAGTGAACCGACGCGGCGCATTGATCTGAAGGTAGGGGTCAGTTACGACGCGGACCTGCGCAAGACCCGCCAGATTCTTGAGAACGTGCTGGCCGCCGAGCAACGCATTCTGCCCGAACCTGCCCCCGTCATAGCTGTTTCCGAGCTGGGTGACAGTGCTGTCGTGCTTCTGTGCCGCCCCTGGGTGAATACCTCAGAATACTGGCCAACGCTGTGGAGCCTGACCGAAGCCATCAAGCTTGCGCTGGATGATGCCGGAATCGGCATTCCCTATCCGCAAATGGACGTACACCTGCATCAGCAGCAAAGCAGCAGCCGCGCCGCTTGAGCTACAATGTGCGCCTCATGAGCGAACAAGAACCTGTTTCACTGGCGTCTGTTGTCCAGCCTGACCCGTCGCGCAAGCAGCGCGGCGCGGAAAAGATGGCGCGTATTCCGGTTAAAGTTGAACCAACCGAAACGCCGTTGCGCAAACCCGACTGGATTCGCATACGGCTGAGCCACAGCCCTCAGGTCAAACGTCTTAAGGATGTACTTCGCGAGCAGCGGTTGCATACCGTCTGTGAGGAAGCCTCCTGCCCCAATCTGGATGAATGTTTCGGCAAGGGCACAGCGACATTCATGATCATGGGCGATATCTGCACACGGCGCTGCCCGTTCTGCGACGTCGCCCACGGGCGGCCGCAGGCACTGGATGGCGATGAACCCCTGCACCTGGCAGAAACCATCAAGGCCATGGGCCTGCGCTACGTGGTGATCACGTCAGTGGACCGGGACGATCTCAAGGATGGCGGAGCCGCTCATTTCGCAAGCTGCATTCGCGAAGTCAGAACGCGGAATCCTGAAATTCGTATCGAGGTTCTGGTTCCGGACTTCCGCGGCCGCATGGATCCCGCCCTGGACGCCCTCTGGGACAGCCCGCCGGACGTGTTCAACCACAACCTGGAGACTGTGCCGCGCCTTTATCTACAGGCCCGCCCGGGTTCCGATTACCAGTGGTCCCTTTCGCTGCTGCAACGCTTCAAGGAACGCCACCCTGAAGTCCCCACCAAATCCGGACTGATGCTTGGCCTGGGCGAGGAAATCAGTGAAATTGAACAAGTGATGCAGGATTTGCGCGATCACAATGTCGATATGCTGACTCTGGGACAGTATCTGCAACCCAGCCGCCACCACCTGCCAGTGGTGCGCTATGTGCATCCCGATGAATTCAACCGCCTGCGCGAAGTTGGCGAAGCGATGGGCTTCAAGCATGTCGCCAGCGGGCCTCTGGTGCGTTCCTCTTATCATGCCGACCTGCAGGCGGAAGGCAGCTTTTCAGAAGCCGTCGCCTGATCGCCAGATTACGGGCCAGCTCGGCACCGCATTGCCACAATCTCCAACTCATAAAAAAAGCGCATCCTAAGATGCGCTTTTTTGTGAAGCTCCGCTTTTTTCGCTTACTGTGCGGCGCGGTTAATCACGATTTCCACGCGGCGGTTCTGAGCCCGGCCTTCATGGGTACTGTTGCTCGCCACTGGACGGGATTCGCCAAAACCTACCGCAAAAACACGGCCGGGATCTGCACCGTACTGGACCAACGCCTGGCGCACGGAGTCCGCGCGACGCTCTGACAGCGCCTGGTTGTAGGAGTCGGTACCGGTATTGTCGGTATGCCCTTCCACCGTCAGCGTGTAGTCGGGATTGTCCTGCAGGAACGTCACGACACGCTGCACCATGGCGCCGTACTCATTGCTCACATGCGCACTGTCAAAGGCGAACAGTACGTCCGAGAGCGTAATCACAAGGCCGCGATTATCATCGATACGCGTAGTGGCCTGATTGGCCTGCAATTCGTCAATCTGACGCTGCAGTTCAGCCAGCTTGGCGCGCTGTGCGGCTCCAATCGCCTTGGCTTCTCGCGTCGCCTCAGCCTGTTCCGCCAGAGTACGTTCCCAGATCAGCTGGGCATCGGCCTTGCGCGCCTTGGCTTCAGCCACGCTGGCATAACGCTCGGCGAGATAGCTGTAATGCACAACGTGCTTGCCTTCTTCCTCGTCAAGGCTACCGTCTTCTTCATACCAGACGTACTCGGCACGGCCGAGACTTTCCTGGGCTTTTTTCAGATCTACCGGTGCATGACTGCCCACGGAAGGGTTCTGCTCGGCACGCGCCACTGCGGCTCGGGCCCGCTCCAGTTCTTCAGCACCGTAACCGGTGGAAGCACAACCGGATAACAGCGGCACCGCTCCAGCGGCCATCAAGACAGCGGCTGGTAAGAGTCGCTTTATCATTCTTCACCCTCCACCATGTCATCAGCCATGCGTTTGAGTTCGGTCCGCAAAGCCTGCACGTTCTTCTGCAGTTCTACCAGACGCGCTTCTTCCTTGTTGGCTTCAGCATTAGCCAGCGCCAACTCGGCGTCAGCCAGTGCTTCCTGAGAAAGCCACAAGGCATTGATGAAGCCGTCATCATCCTCATCCATCTCGTCGTCTTCTTCCGCCATCGCAAAAGCGGCGCGTGCGGATTCGAGCTTGTCGTAAGCCGCAGCCAGCATGGCAGGGTCATGACGCCGCGCATTGGCCTCTTCGGCATGCGCAATGATGCTTTCGGTGCGTGCAAGCTCACCGTTGGATTCATAGGTTTCGGTTGGCACCACAGTAACCACGCGCAAAGACTCACGATCTGCATGATATTGACTGGGCGCACAGGCCACCACTGTACTGAGGCCGCCAGCCAACAGGATTAGTTGCCAAGGCAAACGCATAATTCCCCCTTCCTTAAAGGCCTCCCGCACACCGTCATCCCGACGACAGGCAGGAACAGTAAGTTAGGATACACGCTCCAAAAAATAGCACAAGCAGTCTTGTCTAATGATGCCCCGATCAAGGCTCACCATGGCTGGCACCAGGGGGCGTCGGGTACGCAATTTTTCACCATCCCGCTCCAGGAACTCATGCGCCACATCGCGGCCGTCGGGCGTCAGTGCAGCCAATACAGGACCGGACACGCCCTCCACGGTCGCTATCTGCGTACCCACCGGCAGTTCCCGCCAGTTGTAACCGTCCATATCGGCAACCAGCTTCAAGGGCGCGCCGGATGCGCCAAAACTGAAATCGATCCGTTCGGGTATCTGTACCCGAACCAGAGAGCGATAGAGCTCAAAATCCCCTTCGGGCATGGTTTGCGGCAAGGTTTTCAAATGCAGGCAACGATGCAGGAACTCAACGGTCAGACCCACGCCATCACTGCGCCCCGCCTGCCCGCACTCTGCCGTTATCGCGGGGCACAAGCCATCAAAGGCCATGTTCTGCACACCCGCGGGACTGTTGAAGTGCAAGATCTGGCGCGAAAACATGCTGGCCAGATAAAGATTGGCCGCACTCGGCGTAGTCACACAGGCATGATGCGGATTACGGCCGCTGGTGTTGTGCAGATCAATGCTGGCAAAAACATTTTGGCGACGCATTTGATTGACAACATGGGCTGTCATCCGCGCTTCCTGCGCGCTGGCCAGTGCGGCCGCCGTGCCATCCGCCGCCGGCCAGATGCGATTGAAATCATTCTGTCCGGGTAACACGCGCAGCCCCTGCGCGGCTGCCTCAACGTTGCCAACAAACAGGGAAAGTGCACGCGGCAAGGGGCGTTTGCCGAATTCCCTGAGAAGCCGCTGCACAGCCAGGAACCCCGTGGTTTCGTTACCATGCAGCAGCATGGAAAGAAATAGCGGTCGGGTTTCTTCCCCGGGCAAATGAATCAGACTGGGCCCGCCCAGGAGACGGCTTAACTCAGTGACGTCCGCCTCCAGGAAACCTTCGGGCAGGCAGTCATATTCAGCCAGCATTCCTATATTTCCCATTCCGCCACCGGTCGTCCAGACCATTGATGGGCCTCGTAGGCAGCCAGCATGTCGCTTATGCCGCCGCCATGACGCCGCAGCCAGGCACGCTGCCAACCCGCACCGCTGAGCCCACGCCTGACCCGCTCACGAATCACCCCCAGGTAGTGTTGAATTGCATCGCCATTAACATTCATACGTATCAATCCCTGCCGCGCCGCCGGCAACAACTGCGCCTCAATCAATTCGCAGGCGGCGTATTCGCGCCCGTCCCGCCAACGTAACCGGGCATCCATGCCATAGCGCGCGGCACGATAAAAATTCAGTCGTGCACGATGAAAGCTGATGCCGGGATCCGTCTCGCTGAGCGCAGTCATCAGCCCCCAGAAGAATGCAGCATTAGCAACCATGTCAATTGTGCTCGGCCCACTCGGCAGGCTGCGATGTTCAAGCCGGTAGTGCAGGTGCTGCCGGGGCGGCTCATCGTCGTCACCATCCAGTATCACCCGGTTCCAGCGCCAGATCGTGCCATTGTGCAGCTTCAGATGCGGCAGCCCTCGTTCTTCCATTGCCACCGGCAGCAGTGGGGGATAACGCAGATTGCGCTCGAAAAGTTCGCTCACCTCGGTACGCAGATAATCCTGTCCGAAATTGACATAGTGCACGCCAGGCACATTCACCGATTGGCTAAAGACGGGGATCCTTGTCTCCGCCCATAAGTCATGACCAAACAGCAATGGCGCATTGGCAGAAACCGCCAGCACCGGGGCACTGGCCAGCAGGGAGGCGTTGTACCAGGCTGCTGCATAGCTCACTGGCAGCCGCATATGCAGCTGGAATGAAGTGGTTGCCGACTCAGGCATGATGCTGTCGAATTCACCACGATATTCCTGCGCTCCAACGACGGGTTCCCTGCGATTACCCCGAATATGCAACCTGACGGTCTCGCTGCCCCGCAGTTCGGCCAGCGCGCTATTCATGGCGTAATAGCGCCGGGATTCGGAAATATGCTGCAGGCAGAGATCATCTTCCCGCAGTGTCGGCAGAATACCTATCATGAGAATTTTCAGACCCAAACCCCTGGCGACTTCGCGCGCCCGCCCCAGGGACTCGTCGAGTTCCCGATGCAACTTCAACAGCCCGTCACCTGCCAGTTCCTGCGGTGGGCCATTGAATTCAACGTTGGAACGGGCCAGTTCCGGCACCACCGCCGGCACCGACAGGCGTTGAATAAATTCGCTGTTGGCATCAGCGGGCCGGAATTGCTGATCCACCAGGCAGGACTCCAGTTCATAACCTACTGTGGCCGGAGCATCCAGAAATCGTCCCGCCGCCTCCCACTGGGTCAGGTGCTGTGTTTCGGAAAGCAGACGTTCGAAAAACGCCTTGCGGTCTGCCTCCGCGAATTGCCAGTGATCGATTTCCTGACCCACCGCTTACGGCTCCCGCGCTGCTAGCGGTCCACTGCCCGGCGCGCGGGCGCCTGCAGACGCTGAGCCAGCGCCTCCAGACGCGCCGGCGTGCCAATATCATCCCAGCCACCCCGATAACACTCACCGCTCACCCGGCCCTGATTCATCGCCTGAATCAGCAATGGCGCCAATGGAAAGCGATCAGGCCGCTCACCGGCAACCAGCTCCGCCCGGTAAACCCCGATGCCGCTATAGGTCAGCCGTTCGCAATCGCCCTGACTGAGACGTCCATTATTCAGTACGAAATCACCTTCCGGATGCTGGGGTGGATTGGGCACCATCACCAGATGCGCCAGGTCCTTGTCGGCCAGAGTAAATTCACGCAATTGCACGAAAGGATAATCGGTCCAGACATCGCCATTCACGACCATGAACGGCCCGGGCCCGAGCAATGGCAGGGCATGACGCATCCCCCCGCCGGTCTCCAGGGCGCCCTCGGGTTCACGCGAGTAACGCACACGCATGCCAAAACGGCTACCGTCGCCCAGCCAGGTCTCAATCTGATCTCCGAGATAAGCCAGATTAACCACCACCCGGCTAAATCCGGCATCGGCCAGGCGTTCCAGGTGATAGGCCAACAGCGGCTTGCCTGCCACCTCCAGCAATGGCTTGGGCCTGCTATCGGTCAGCGGACGCATACGTTCGCCGCGTCCTGCCGCCATGATCATGACCGGCATCGCCCCCGTCATCAGGCCGCCATCCCCAACGAATCAAACAACCGCGCCAGCGGCAGCATTTCTTCATAAGCCGGCAGCACCTCGCGTATATACCGAACAAAGCGTGGCACATCTTCCAGATAGTGCGGTTTGCCATCGCGGTAGCGGATGCGTGCAAAAATGCCGATGACCTTCAAGTGACGTTGCAACCCGATCCAGTCGAAGGCGCGAATGAAATCTGCCTCCTCACCCACCGGCAGCCCCGCCGCCTGAGCCTGTGCCCAGTAGTAATGCCGCCAACCTGCCACCTGCTCCGGCGCCCAGCTCAGGAACGCATCCTTGAATAAAGAAAGCACGTCATAGGCAATGGGCCCCTCGACCGCGTCCTGAAAATCCAGAATGCCGGGATTAGGGTCACAGACCATGAGATTGCGCGGCATGTAGTCCCGATGCACATAGACACGCGGCTGCGCCAGTGCGGCATCGACCAGTAAATGACAGACCTGCTGCCAGTCTTCCCGCTGGTCAGCATTCAGCTCACGCTGCAGATGGCGCGCCACATACCAGTCGGGAAACAGATCCAGTTCCCGCTGTAGCAAGGCACGATCATAAAGCGGCAAGACCTGCTCGCGACTGGCCTGCTGCCAGACAACCAGCGCGTCCACGGCATCCCGCATCAGGCTATCGGCATCGCCGGTCTGCACGGCTGACATATAGGTTTGGCTACCCATATCCGTGAGCAAAAGGAAACCCTGCGCCAGATCCTGGGCCAGTACACGGGGCGCATGCAGACCGGCCTGAGCCAGCAAATCGGCGACCTTGATAAAGGGACGGCTGTCTTCCTGCGCTGGCGGCGCATCCATGATGATATAGCTGCGCCCCTGACTGACGGTACGGAAATAGCGTCGGAAGCTGGCATCCGAAGACGCAGGCTCCAGAGGCTCGAAACCTTCAAGCAGCACCCCGCGCAACCACTCGTTGATCGCCAGCAGTCGCTGGTCGGGCGGATTCTCGGACTGCGTACTCAGATTGGACTCGGACATAGGTACCCCGTGATTCGTTTTTACAGTTTATAACGCAGGGACCGAAAACAGGGCTACGTTGCGCCACTAGCGGCCATCCTCGCATAATGGCCTCACCACGAACAATCGTCACAGCGTCCTGATACGCACAGCAAAGCGAGACATGGTCTTGAAAACCCAGAAACTGACACGCCCCCGGTCGCCGGGCCTGCGCTCGGCAAGCCTGTTCGCTGTACTCAGTCTGGTGACACTGCCTGGCCTGGCCATGGAGTGCCCATTGCCCAAGGTTGTGGATGTCGCCTTGCCTGAAAACCCCGATGCCCCGACTGAACTGACTGCCGACTCGGCGGAGCTGGATGATGGCGGCAATTCGGTATTACGCGGCAACGTACGTCTGGAACAGGAAGGTCGCGCCATGGAGGCGGATGAAATCCGCTATAACCGCGATACCGGCCGCGCCCAGGTCAAAGGCAATGCCCGCTTTCGCTCACAGGAATTCAGCGTTGCCGCCGAAAGCGCCGATTTAGAGGTCGCCCGGGAAAAAGGTGAGTTCTACGACAGCCGTTTTGCCATGACTCAGGGTATGGCGCGCGGCAGCGCAGACGTGCTCTCCAGTGACGGCCAGGGCAGCCTTGCACTGGATAATGCCGAATACACCACCTGCCCGGAAGGTGAAGAATTCTGGACGCTCAAGGCCAAACGCGTGGAACTGGACAACAACACCGGCTGGGGCAAGGCCTGGGGTACCCAGCTGCGCGTCAAGGATGTGCCCGTTCTCTACATGCCTTATTTCTGGTTCCCGATTGACGAACGCCGCCAGACCGGCTTCCTGCCTCCCAAAATCGGCGATTCGGAAAATACGGGTTTTGACATCAGCACACCGTATTATTTCAATATAGCGCCCAATTACGATGCCACACTGACGCCCCGGCACATGTCCGAACGTGGTTTTCAGCTGGGCGGCGAATTCCGTTATCTGGCCCTTGGCGGCAGTGGCGTGCTGGCCGGCGAACATCTGTTTGATGACGAACGCACCAACGATGACCGCGACCTGGTGTTCTACAGGCATGACGGCTACCTCACTACGCACAGCCGCATAAACGTGGACTATTCCCGCATCAGTGATAACGATTACTTCCGCGATCTGGATACCAACGTTGGCGCCAATGCACAGACGCATCTTGATCAGGGGCTGAGCATTCGCTGGCAACCGAGTCGCTGGTTCTGGGGCAGCGCGGTGGTCCAGGACTATCAGACCATCGACAACGCCATCGCCCTCACAGACCGCCCCTATACCCGCCTGCCGCAAGTGCGCCTGCACGTCATTACACCCTATATGGTCGGTTTCCAGTTTGGCCTGGACAGCGAAGCTACAAGCTTCGAGCATGATGACGACACCCGTGTCGCCGGCGAACGCTTTGATCTACGCCCGCGCGTCAGCTGGAAATGGGATAACGGCGGCAATTACATCGACAGCGAAGCGGCGCTGCGCTACACAGCCTATCGCCTGGATAACGTTGCCCTCGGCGTGGATGACCAGCCGGACCGCACACTGCCCAGCTTCCACGTCGAATTCGGGCAGCGTTATGAACGTCTGCTGAGCGGCGGACGGCTGCAGACTCTGCAGCCGCGCGTCTTCTACCAGTACGTATCCCGCGAAGAGCAGGACGACCTGCCCATCTTCGACAGCGGTGATCCGGACTTCCTGTTCTACCGCCTGTTTGAGGAAAACCGCTATACAGGCGTGGACCGCATTGGCGACGCCAACCATGTCGCACTGGCAGTCACCTCGCGCTGGCTGGATGCCGATGACGGCAGCGTCTGGCTGGAATACAGCCTGGGACAGATTTACCGCTTCAGCGATCCCGAGGTCTTCCTGCCGGGCGCCCCGCAGCCAGACAACAGCAAATCTGACCTGGTCAACGACATTCAGTGGCACTTCCGTCGCAACTGGACTGCCGGTGTGTCGGCCCAGTACGACACCGATGACAGCGAATTCAACCGCGGTAGCGTACGGGTTCGCTACAACGACGAACAGGAACGCCTGGTAGGCGTGGCCTACCGCTTCCGCCGTCAACTGCTTGAACAGACCGACCTCAGCTTTGGCGTACCTCTCGGTCAGCAGTGGCGGGCGATCGGCCGCTGGAATTACTCACTCAAGGATGACGAGGACATCGAAAGCCTGATCGGCCTGCAATACCGCAGCTGCTGCTGGTCCGTGATGGCTGCCTTCCGCCGCTATCTGAACGGCGACCTCGGGGAACATAACAACGCTTTCTACGTCCAATTTGATCTACTGGGTCTGGCGCAGTTTGGCGACAACTTCGACAGCTTGCTGGAACGCGACCCCTTGCGCAACGTAAATTACTGATTTTGATGAATAAATATACGACCACCCAACGCCCGCCCATGAGCCGGTTTCTCGCTGCTGCTGCCGGATTACTATGCGGCCTATTCCTCTTGTCAACGGCTCCGGCGGCCTTTGCCGAATCACTCGATCGTATCGTTGCCGTGGCCGGCGAAGACATTATTCTGGCCAGTGAGCTTGAAAGCGCCGAAAAGGAAATACTGCGTCAGCTTCGCAGCCAGGGTGCGCCCATCCCTCCGCAGGACGATTTACAACGCCGGGTACTCGAACGCCTGATTCTCACCCGCCTGCAGACACAACGCGCAAAAACCACCGGCATCACCGTCGGTGACGAAGACATCAACCATGCTCTGGAAACACTGGCGCAGCGCAATAACATGGACCTGCCAACCTTCCGCGAAGCCTTGGCCAACGAAGGTATCGACTACAATTTTTACCGACAGCAACTCCGCGACGAGATCCTTATCAATCGGCTCCGACAACGTGAAGTCGATAGTCGCGTCACGGTGACCGACCGGGATGTGGATCTGCTTCTGCAGGCTGAGGCAAAAGACAGTGGCCGCGAATACCGCATACTCCAGATTCTGGTGGCCGTGCCGCCCAACGTGGACCCCGACGCCCGCCAGACCGCCCGCAAAAAAGCGGAACGACTGCTGGGTGAATTGCAGGAAGGCGCCGATTTCGCGCAAATGGCGCAGAAGGAATCGGATGGGCAGCAGGCTCTTGAAGGCGGCGATCTTGGCTGGATTGAGGGACATCTGCTGCCGACAATCTTTGCGGACACCGTTCCCGGCATGAAAAAGGGTGATATCGGACCGCTGCTGACCAGCGACAGCGGCTTCCATATCGTCAAACTGGAAGACACGCGCACCAGCGGCAAACGGCTGGTGGAAAAGGAAGTCCACGCCCGCCATATCCTGCTCAGACCAAACGAAATTCGCGATGCAGAAGCCACCGCAGCACTGATACAGGACATTTACCGGCAGATACAGGACGGCACCGATTTCGCCGAGCTGGCAAGGGAGCATTCCGATGATCCCGGCAGTGCGAGCGAGGGCGGCGATCTCGGCTGGCAGTCACCTGAGGGCTTCGAACCGAATTTCCGCGAGAAAATCGAGAGCCTGGAAAAACAGGTCGTCAGCGAACCCTTCCAGGGCATGTTTGGCTGGCACGTTGCCCAGGTTCTGGACCGGCGTGAACGCGACATCACCAATGAACAGCTGCGCGCCAGAGCCAGAAATCACCTGCGTCAACGCCGTACCAGCGAGGAATATGACCGCTGGCTGCGCCGGCTGCGTGGCGATGCCTACGTGGAGTATCGCATTCCAGGCATGGAAGACAGCAACGGCAGTGAAGGCGGCTGATATCGGCAACACGCCGCGCCTGCTGGTCACACCCGGCGAACCCGCCGGCATCGGGCCGGACATTCTGCTTCAGTGGGCCGCAAATGCTGTTACCGACTTTAAAGGCCGGGTGATTGCCATTGCGGACCCTGGCCTGTTAAACGACCGTGCGAAGCTGCTGGGAATACCTGTAGCCATTCATCCCGTCCGCAACACCGCCGAGGCATGCAGTGGCCGGCTGAACATCCTGCCCGTGGACCTGCAGGTGGATTCAGCGCCAGGCCGGCTTGATCCACGCAACGCCCCGTATGTGCTCGAAACACTGAGTCAGGCTGCCCGCCTCTGCCTGGCAGGCGAGGCAGAGGCCATTACGACCGGACCGGTGCAGAAATCCGTCATCAACGAAGCCGGCATTCCATTTTCCGGACATACTGAATTTTTCGCCGAGGTCTGCTCTGTGTCAGAGCCGGTCATGATGCTGGCCACCCCGGGGCTGCGCGTAGCTCTCGTCACCACCCATCTGCCTCTGCGTGATGTTGCCGAACACATCACTGCCGCCAAGATACATCACTGCCTGCAAACACTGCATCGGGTGCTGCAGAATGACTTCGCTATTGCCCGCCCCCATATCCTGGTCGCCGGCCTCAATCCGCACGCAGGCGAGGAAGGACATCTGGGGACTGAGGAAAAAGAGATCATCCGGCCAGTACTCGAGAGCTGTCGCGCCGAGGGCATGCATATCAGTGGCCCACTGCCTGCCGATACCCTGTTCACGGCCAAATACCTGGAAACTGCGGATGCGGTACTGGCCATGTACCACGACCAGGGCCTGCCCGTGCTCAAGCACGCCGGCTTCGGACGCGCCGTAAACATCACATTAGGCCTGCCCCTGATCCGTACTTCGGTAGACCACGGCACTGCGCTGGACCTGGCCGGCAGCGGGCGTGCCGATGACGGCAGCTTCGCCTATGCACTGGAAGTGGCAAGTCAACTGGCCAGCAACCGGAAAAAACCCATATCGACAGAAGGTTACGCGTGATGTCCGCACCTCAGCCGCATCGCGCGCGCAGGCGCTTTGGACAGAACTTCCTGCATGACCCCATTATCATCGACCGGATACTGCAGGCCGTATCGCCCCGGGAGAATGATTTCGTCGTGGAAATAGGCCCCGGACTCGGCGCACTGACGGTGCCCCTGTTACGCAGGCTGGGATCGCTTCAGGTGGTTGAACTCGACCGTGATGTCATTCCCCATCTGCAAAACCTGTGCGCCGGCGCCGGCGAACTCATCGTGCACCAGGCGGATGCCCTCAAATTTGATTTCGGCAGCCTGAATACACAGGGACGCCCTATGCGGCTGGTGGGCAACCTGCCGTACAACATCTCCTCGCCCCTGCTTTTTCACCTGCTGCATTTCGCCGACCGTATTCACGACATGCATTTCATGCTGCAAAAGGAAGTGGTCGACCGCATGGTGGCCCTGCCAGGCGACAAGGCCTACGGGCGACTGTCCGCCAGCCTCGCTGCCCATGTGCGTTGTGAATATCTGTTCAAGGTCAAACCTGGCGCCTTCAACCCGCCCCCCAAGGTCGATTCGGCCATTGTTCGACTGACACCCTGCCACCCTGAATTCGAGATTCATGACCGGGACAGTTATCAGAAGGTACTGGATGCCGCTTTCAGCACACGTCGGAAAACCCTCAGCAATGCACTGAAAGCGCTTTGCAGCCGCGAGGACATCCTTGCGGCGGGTATTGATCCGTCATTGCGCGCTGAACGCGTCACACCGGCGCAGTTCGCCGCGCTGGCCAACCGACTGCACGCACTTACGCCTGGAGAATCCTGAACATGGCAAAGCACAAGATCCGGCACACCTATGCCATCGGCGACATTCAGGGCTGTCATGATGAGCTTCAGCAACTGCTGGAACGGGTCGGGTTCGACCCTGATCAAGACCGCCTCTGGCTCACCGGCGATCTGGTCAGCCGCGGCCCGCAATCAGCAGAAGTACTGCGTTACGTCATGTCCCTGGGCGAGGCCGCTGTCACCGTGCTGGGCAACCACGACCTGCATTTGCTCGCCGCAGCTGCCGGCGTCAAACAACGCAGGCTCGACCCCAGCCTGCAATCCGTACTGGATGCCCCGGACAGCGCGGTTCTGCTTGAGTGGTTACGCCACCGCCCGCTACTGCACCGCGAGAAGCGACCCAACTGGCCTCATGAATGGGTGCTGGTACATGCCGGCCTGGCGCCACAGTGGACAGTGGACGAGGCTGAAGCCCTGGCCGCTGAAGTCGAGAACACTCTCCGCGGGCCGGATCACAATGCGTTGTTCGCAGAAATGTACGGCGATCAGCCACTTGTCTGGAATGCATCACTCAGCGGCCTGGATCGTCTGCGCTTTATCATTAATTGCATGACACGGATGCGCTACTGCCTGCCCGATGGCAGTCTGGCGCTGGAGGAAAAGGGCGCACCCGGCAGTCAGCCGCAAGGCAGCCAGCCCTGGTTTGCACATCCGAACCGGCGGCATCGTGAGGCGGGCATTGTGTTCGGCCACTGGTCGACGCTGGGACAGGTCGTGTGGTCGAGCGCGCGTGTCTACGGCCTCGATGGCGGCTGCGTGTGGGGTGGCCAACTGATCGCCCTGCGCATCGAAGACATGACACTGAGCTTTCTGCCCTGCGAGGGCCACCGCAAGCCTGGATAAGCCTCCCCCCTGAGTCAAGAGAGATATAAGGGAGCTGTGGAAATAAGAAAGGCCCCGCATTGCGGGGCCTTTGCAGTTCCGAGGGGAATCTAATGCGCGGTCGACTGGGATTCGTCGATCTCGTGCAATTCCTTCTTCTCACCCGGCACATCATAGTTCATCAGGAAGTAGGCCAGCGCCGGGATCACGAGCAGCGCGCCAAACATATTGGCGGTGAACATGAAGACCAGCATGATGCCCATATCGGCCTGGAACTTGAGGTCCGACAACAGCCAGGTCGCGACCGAACCGCCCAACGCGACGCCGGTAAAGAGCACGGCCTTGCCGGTCTTACGCAGCGTGCGGTACATGGCGTCTTCCAGTGAAAGATGGAAATCCTTGTAACCCTCGCGCAGGGTGGCGTAGATATAGATGCCATAGTCCACACCAATACCCACGGCCAGTGCAATGACCGGCAAGGTGGCCACTTTCATGCCGATGTCCAGCACCGCCATGACCGCGTAGGCCATCTGAGACACCAGATACAGGGGCAACACCACGCATAACAGGCCCGAGAAAGAGCGCCAGGAAAGCCACAGGAAGAGAATGATGACGCCATACACGTAGTAGACGATTTCCTTTTCCTTGTCCTCGACCACCTCGTTGGTCGCCGCCATGACGCCGACATTGCCCGAGGCCAGCGAGAAATTCACTTCCGTACCGGAATTGGCCGCATCAAAGGCCTTAACTGTATCCACGATATGATGAATTGTTTCGGCTTTGTGATCCTCGGTGAAGATCACGATAGCCATAGCCGAGCAGTCAGGGTTGAGCAGACCACTGGAGGTCGGTACCGGCGTGATGGCCTGCGACAACACATAGCGGTTGCGGGGCACCATCTTGAATTTGAGATTGCCCTCGTTAAACCCGGAATTCACCTGCTTGCCGATCTGCACCAGGGAGATGACAGACTGCACACCCGTCGTATTCTCCATATGCCAGGTAAAGCGGTCGATTTCCTCCATCACGTGATAATCGATACAGGCTTCGGCCTTGGTTTCAGCCACTACCTTGAGAATGTCCGTACCAATGGCGAAGTTATCCGTAATGGCATTGGAGTCCTGGTTATACCGGGAATCCGGCCAGAGTTCCGGAACGCCGCGTTGGGCGTCGCCTACTTTCAGATCACCGTACTTGTAAAACGACCAGCCCAGCAACAGACCGCAAATAACAAGCGTGGTCGCCGCCGGCACGGGTCGGGTGATCTTGGCCATGAGCTTGAACAGCCCATCACCCATCTGCTCACGTTTGATCTGCTTCTGACGGAAGGCATCCAGATCCTTGATCTTGATGTAGGTCAGCCAGATCGGGCAGAGAATCTTGTTAGTGACAATAATCGCCGCCATACCGAAAGCGGCGTTCCAGGCCATTTCCTGAATGATGTCGATCTCGATAAGGAGAATCGTCAGGAAGCCCGCCACGTCCGTAATCAATGCCGTCGTACCGGGAATCGCCAGACGCCTGAAGGTCCTAAGCGAAGCCTCGAAAGGCTCAAGCCCGTCATCGATTTCGGCCACCCAGGCATTGGCGTACTGCACACCGTGACTGGTACTGACTGACAGGATCAGGAATGGCACCAGAATGGCGAAGGGATCAAGACCAAAGCCGGCCAGTGTCAGCAGACCGAATTCCCAGACCACGGCCACCAGCGAACAGACCAGCACCACAATCGACAGCTTGAAGGAGGCGGTGTACAACCACAGCAGCACCATGGTCATACCCAGGGCAAGGGCAAAGAACGAAGCCACTTCTAGCGCAGCATCGGTGACGTCGCCAATGACCTTGGCAAAGCCGATGATGTGAACGCTGATATCCTCGGTTTCGAACTTGACGCGCAGCTTCTCCTCAAGCTGGTGGGCCACTTCGCGATAATCAAGCTTCTCGCCGGTAACCGGATCAAATTCAAGCAATTCAGCCTGAATCATGGCGCCTTTCTGATCTTCGGTCACCAGACGACCGATGATGCCGGCCTTGCCTACATTGGTCTTCACCAGGTCGAACATTTCCTGGTTTGGCGCGTACTCTGCCGGTATCACGTTACCACCGGCGAAGCCACCTTCGACCACTTCGATATAGCGCACATTGGGCGTAAATATCGACGTCACCTTGGAACGGTCTACCCCGGGCAGGAAGAAGACTTCGTCCGTTGCCTGCCTGAGCGTATCCAGAAACTTTTCGTTGTAGATATCCTCGCCGCTGCGATTAATCAGCGAAACCAGAATAGTGTTACCGCCACCGAAGTCGTCCTGATACTTCTTCAGCACCTTCATGTAGGGATGTTCGAGCGGAATGGATTTTTCAAAGCCTGCATCCACATGCGTCTTGGAGGCTTCATAACCCAGGTAAGCCGTGAGCAGCAGCAAGATGACCAGCATCAGGATGCGCTTGCCGTAAACTATCGGCTCGACAACACGCAGAATATTTTCTTGCGTAAACGGATTCTTCATAACGCTATCTCTCTGAGGTTGCCCGCGCCTGTTAGCGCTTGAAGATGTATGTGCCGCCTTCGCCGGAAGTCAGCAAAGCGGAACCATCGCGCATCGAAATGACGCCGGAGAGCCCCATATTCTCGGGATTCTCAAGCAAGGTAGTTGAGTTATCGGGACTCACCACCAGCACCACGCCGTTGATACCTACCAGCGCCACATTGCCGTTAGGCATCATCGTTCCACCCATGAAACTCTGCTGTGTGTTTGTTTGCAGCCGCAGCCAGCTGTCGGCGGTTGCCGTGGTGACGTCTTCGGCGACAAAAGCGTTGCCGCGCAATCCCAGAACAACTGCGCCCTTTTCACCTCGCGGTACGACGTCGAAAAAACTGCCCTCGTAAGGCGAATCCATGGCTTCCCAGGTTTCACCTTCATCGAAGGACCTTGCCAGGCTGCCAGCCTCGCCCGCCATCAGCAGAGTGCCGTCGCCGAGCCGTGCGAGCGCACTGAAATGCAACTCGTCCTCGGTGATCGGGTCATCGTGCTGCTCCCAGGTCTGGCCGGCATCAAAGGTGCGCAGCAACAAACCATAGGCGCCAATGGCGAAACCCCGCTCGGAATCAAGGAAAAAGACATCCAGCACCGGCTTTTCCAGCTCGGGATCCCAGTTCTGCAGGCTCCAGGTCTTGCCGCCGTCCTTGGTATGCACAATGGAAGAGTCATGTCCGCCGGCCCAGCCGTTGTTACCGTCGGTAAAGTAGACAGTGGTCAACATATTGCGGGTGGGCACATTAACCTGCTTCCAGGACTGACCGTCCGCAGACAACAGGATGTGTCCGCGCTCGCCCACCGCAACATAGTTTTCGCCCGTATCCGCCAGATCAAGTAACAGGGATTTCGGCGCCAACGGCATGATTTCTGCCGGCTGCGCCTCCTCCGCCTGTACGTTAGCCGCCCAGCACACCGCCAGGACAGTGAGCGCACTCCCCCATCCGAAGCGCTTACACACAGTCTTTTTTCTCTGTTGCATTCCCAGTCACCTAATTGTTACAGGCGTCGAAAGCAGCCACCTGCTCAGAACTGATACCCCACATAGAGGGAGATGAAATCACGGTCGTTTTGCTGATGGTTCACACCGCCGCCACTGTAGTCCGTGTAACGGAGCTCGGCATTCCACTTACTCAGGTAGTCGAACTGCAAACCGGCCAGCGATACGACACGATCTTCAATGAAGTTGCCTCCCGGCCCCGGCGAAATGCCTCCCACATCATGGAACACTCCTAAGAGCGGCGCCACATTGACGCCGAGGAAGACGTCATTGTACGTAACCAACGTGATAAAGCGATAACCATAGGACCACTCGGTGGCGAAGGCGCTTTCGTCTTGTTGCGTCGGGTTCTGACGGCAAGCATTCAGATCGCCAGCGCAGCCTGTATTCACCAGGCCGTCGCCGCTCGAATTGGTCAAATCAGCCGTGTCACGGGGCGACACCGTACCATCCGCACCATTACTGAAGTGGGTATCGGCGCCATCGCCGTTGAATTGTACTTCGGTGATATCCGGGAAATCGTCCACAAAGGTCGCGCCCAGCTCCAGAATAACTGCAATCTGGTCCGCGCCAAGGAAGTTGTCACCGCCGATGGTACGCAGGAAAGTACTTTCCAGATTATAGGTTTTCATCATCTCGAAACCAGGAATGTACTCGCCCGGCTTCACTCGCCCTTCCTCGGTACTGGGATTACGGCCACGGAATGAAGTGATGTAATCCGGAGCCGCCAGGCGCCGATTAGGCAGATTGCCCACGCCCGGAATAGCCAACGCATGATTCGGGAAAGCCGGGTTAACCGCCGCCAGCGTGAGGTCAGTGGTATGAATCTGCAGAGGTGTTTCTGGCCTATAGGCCACCTCACCTGACCAGGCCCAATCACCCAACAGGGTGTTAAAGCTCAGGCCGTACATATCAAGGTCTTCCGGATATTCGAGGAAGACGCGGGCGGTATCCACCGGCACCGGTTCATTCGCCAGACCAATACGCACGGTATCCGCCAGCCCCTGTAACTCGGCGGGAATCGGCAAACCTTGCGAAGCCAGCAGTCCCGTTACACTGCCTACACCCAGACGCCCGAAAGGCCCTCCAATGCCACAGTCAGCTATCGCGAGAACCACGTTATTGCTGCCCTCATTGATACAGGTGCCATTGGCCGCATAGAAACTGGCGATGGGCAGACGGGAATGGTAGCGCTGGTAGTAGAAACCGAATTCGGTACCCCCATTCAGGTTTTCAGCAAAATAGCGAATGGCCGCACCATACTGCCCCCCGTCATCCGCCGTACGGTCAGGTCCACGCTGCAACGTACGGCTGGCGCTGGAAATCAGGCCGATCGGGTCATCCGGGTTTTCTGAAGCGTTGTAGTCACCATTTGGATCTTCCGGCGCCTTGGCAAAACTGAGCATGGCATAGGTGCCGCCACCGGCAATATCACTAGTCGACCAGAAGCTTCCCGCCTGATCGGGCACGACCGGCACCCATTCATACTGATAGAAAAGCTCCATGGAAATGGTGTTCGTCAGATCAGTGGCCAGATGCACCATGCCGGAGGGTTGGAACAGCTCCTTCACATTGAATCCCGGCAGACGCAAACGTGTTACATCGGGCGGATTGATGTTATTGATGCTACCCGGTACCAGGAAGGCGCTCTCACCCCAGTTGATCACCTGGTCGCCCACCTTCAATGAGACGAAACGATCAAAGAGTTCGAAGTTGTAGGTCAGATAAGCGTCGAGAATATCGAAATCGGTGCCGATGTTGTCGTTTATTGCATCCGAACGACGTGTTTCGCGGGGCTGCAGGGTTGTATCCGGATGAAATTCGTCGAAGTCGTTGTTGGTTTCATCGAAGAAATAAACGCCTCTGATGAAGGCGCTGAGCGAGCCCATATTCAGCACCAGATCGCCCGTCCATTTGACAGCAGCGGAAACCACATCACCCTCGTCGTAATTCAGGTTGCCGTTATCCGTATTGGGCGAGAAAAAGCCCGGCTCAGTGACATAGGCCTGATTCACGCTGGAATCGGTGGTCGCATTACAGGTGCCGCCGACATTGCCGGGCGTTGGGCTGCCAGTATGGCCTTCCTTGTTACCCAGACTGCCGTCTGATCGGCGTGCGGTACACAACCCTGGCTGCAAGCTGCTCTTGCCGATCAGGTCCGGATTTCGCTCCTCCATGCGCCAGGCGCCACCAATGGTCACATTGTTATCCAATGTGCCGCTGATTCCCCAGAGGTCGAATTCCAGTGCCTGGGCAGAAAGCGGCCAGGCCAGAAACAAAAAAGTGAATACCGTAAACCGGCGACGTACATTAAAAAGCGTATCAGGCAACGCCATAATCAACCCCTCTCTCTCCTGCACCCAGGCACCCTGTTCTCATCCGATCCGGCATGGTTATGCCGGCCGCAAACATCAGAGGAAGCAATTCCTGAAGAACGCAACGATCCCTGCAGTGCATCCCTCCTCCCGTCCAAACGGATAGTCCGCCGGACTGCATATATGTTTTTAATCTTTTGATCGATTGTGGCAACCCCCGATTCGCCACATTCATTCACTGGGAGTTTGTACCAAACCCACCGTTCACGCGCAACATAAAGCCGTGCTAATGCCTTGTCTTAAAAAGCCGTTTCAGACATGTAGATTGAAATGCGCCAGGGTAATGGCGACCACTCCGACGGCAATCAGTGACAGTTCACCGACACTGGTTAAAAGCCCGGTACGGCGCTGCAGGCTGGGAATAAGATCGGCAACAGCCACATATATAAAACTGGCAGCGGCTATGGCCAGGGCATAGGGCAACCAGTCGGTAGACAGGGAATAATAGGCCAGCAAAGCGCCTAAAACCGTCGTCAGGCTGGCCGCCAGATTCAGCCACAAAGCCCGGCTCGCGCGCATGCCACTGTGCAGCAAAATCACGAAATCGCCCATTTCCTGAGGCAGTTCATGGGCCGCGACCGCCAGGCTGGTCATGATGCCCAGATGCACATCGGCAAGAAAAGCGGCGCCTATCAGTAAGCCATCCACCACATTGTGCACGGCGTCTCCCACCAGAATTGCGGCGACTGCACCTTTGGAAAGCTTGTGACCTGCCTGGTGGCTTACCCCGTGCCCATGATCGTGATCATGACTGTGGCGCCACAAGACCATTTTCTCCAATGTGAAGAACAGCAAAATACCGGCGAGCACGGTCAGCCCCAGCTTGTGTACTGCCTGCGTGCCCTCAACCATCTCAATGGCGTGCGGCAACAAACCTACAAATGCGGCCGCCAGCAGCGCGCCAATGGCCAGGCTTACCAGACCCGGCATCCAGCGTGTCAGGCGCTCATTCGAAAGCAATAACAGCAGGCTCGCGCCCAGGGTACTGAGCAACCCACCCAGCAGGCTGAAGGGAATAATCCAGAAAAGTAGAGACATGTCTGACACCGGCGCGAAGGCTCTGCGGAGGCGCTATGGTATCAAAAGCGTCAAACCAGCCAGATCAGACTGGCCATGCGACCGCAATCGCCATCACGCCGATAGGAGAAAAAGCTCTCTGCATCGCCATAGGTACACAAGCCGCCACCGCTTACCTCGGAAAGCCCACAGGCATGCAAACGACGACGCGCCAGCGCGTAGATATCCGCCAGATAATGCCCCGCCCTCGCGGAGGGTACGAAACAGACATCGCTGTGTTTATCCCGGCCGACAAAAGCCTGTCGAACCTCGCCCCCCACTTCGAAAGCCAACGGCCCGATCGCCGGACCCAGCCATGCCAGCAGTTCCCCGGCCGGCACACCCATATGGCGAATCGTGGCCTCCAGCACACCCGAAACCAGACCACGCCAGCCCGCATGCGCCACGGCGACACGCGTCCCCGTCCGGTCACAGAAAAACACCGGCAGGCAATCAGCTGTCATGACCACACATACCCTGCCCGGCTGAGCAGAGTAAGCCGCATCCGCGGCAGCATCCTGCGCCGCAGCCTCTGCCATTACCACATCCGTTCCATGAACCTGCCGCAGCCAGACGGGCTCCTCCGGCAGAGACAGCGCATGGCGCAGCACACGCCTGTTGGCGGCCACTGCCTGCGGATCGTCGCCCACGTGTGTTCCGAGATTCATCGACGCATATGCGCCCTGGCTCACGCCACCGTAACGTGTAGTGACCGCCGCCTGCACAGCCGCAGGCGCCGGCCAGTCCGGACGCAAAACCCGCACACCGTCGGCCAGCAAATCGAGTGTGTTACCCGTCATGGGTTTGCGCATCTTCACGCAACACTGCGAGTAGTGTTTGCATATCCGCCGGCAGCGGCGCCTTCCAGCTCAGAGACTCCCCGCTGACCGGGTGGAGCAATGCCAGACGTCGTGCGTGCAAAGCCTGGCGGCGAAAATGCCGTAACGCCTCGCGCAAGGATTCCCCGGCGCCAGGCGGCAACTGCAAGCGCCCACCGTAAACAGGGTCGCCAACCAGAGGGTGATTCAGATGCTGCATATGCACGCGTATCTGATGAGTGCGCCCGGTTTCCAGTTTGAGTCGCACATAGGTATGGCGGCGAAAACGCTCGATCACACGATAATGCGTCACTGCCGGACGCGCGCTACTGCGCACCGTCATGCGCTTTCGGTCGCGGGGATGACGGCCCACAGGCGCATCGACCCGGCCACCTGCCGTCAATACGCCACAAACAATTGCACAGTATTCCCGTTCGATTTTCCGGGCCTGCATGGCTGCCGTCAGAGCGGTGTGAGCACGTTCACTCCTGGCCACCACAAGCAGGCCACTGGTGTCCTTGTCCAGGCGGTGAATCAGGCCTGCGCGCGGCACGCTTTCGACCTCCGGAGCGTAATGCAACAAGGCGTTCTGCAGGGTGCCGGAAGGATTGCCCGCGCCGGGATGCACCACCAGACCCACCGGCTTGTTGATGACCAGCAAATCCTCGTCCTCGTAAACCACATCCAGGGAGATGGCCTGAGGCGCAAGCGAGACCTCCGGTTCCGGCGTCAGCGTCAACTCGACCAGCTCACCGCCCCGGACGGCGGTGCGTTGGGCTGGCCGCTCACCATCCACCAGCAGCGCTCCATTACGCATCCAGCCCTGCAGGCGGCTGCGGGAAAACGCCGGCCAGATACTCGCAAGCGCCTTGTCCAGACGCTCACCCGCCAGCTCGTCGGGTACGGTGACCCGGTAAATCTGCTCAGCCGTCATGCCTTGAAGCAAGCCTTTTCAGTTGAAAAACGGAAATCGCCGGCATCCCTTTTTGCTTCAGGTATACTGACCAGCTTCCGCTTTTATTCAAACACGCGAAACACAGCCCGATTAACATGCTATCCCGATCGCGCCAGACGCAACCAGCCCTATTCAGATTCGTTGGCTTCGCCCTGTTAGTCGCCCTTGCCAGCGGCTGCGCCAACGATGGTCCCCTGCTGCGCAACCCCTTCGCCAGCGGCCAGGAAAGACAGATAGAAAAACTGACTGCGCCGGAATTGTACGCCAGTGCGCGCGCCAGCCTGGATGCGGGAGATGCCGAGAGCGCACTCGACTTCTACCGGCGCCTGGAAGCGAACTATCCGTTCACCCGCTATGCCACCCAGGGGCAGATGGAAAGCATTTACGCCTACCACCGGGCCTTCAGCCCCGAGCAGGCCCTGGCGGCCGCTTCGCGCTTTATCAAGCAACACCCCCGCCATCCCGATATTGATTACATCTACTATCTGCGCGGGGTGATTTACCAGGAAAGTATTGATCAATCCCTTGAAACCGTGCTGCAACTGGACAGTTCAGAGCGCAGCCCGGAAGCAGCGCGCCAGGCTTTTGAAGCCTTTGCCCTGCTGATCCAGCGTTACCCGGCCAGCGCCTATGCGGTTGATGCGCAGAAACGCATGCTCTGGCTACGTGACCGCCTGGCGCGCAACGAACTTTATGTGGCCGAGTACTATCTGCGCCGCAAGGCCTATGTGGCCGCCAGCCGCCGGGCGCAGGATATTCTCAAGAAATACCAGGGCACCAGAGCCATTCCGCGCGCCCTGCTGGTCATACAGCAATCCTATGACGGCCTCGGCATGAAAGACCTGGCCGCCGATGCCCGCGCCGTGCTCGATCTGAACTACCCGGGCTTTGATCCGGATGCCGACACCGGCTTTGATCTGTGGCCATTCGGCGACGATGACGATCAGCTGCTGCCGCCGCCGAAAGCCTGAGAACCCGTCATTCCGGGAAATGCAGCGCATTTAACCGGAATCCATCTTGCGAAACGCAGATTCCCGCTTTCGCGGGAATGACGCAGGTTACAAGTCCCCGTAAACCGCTGTAATCGGATAACGGCGATCACGACCGAAGGCCCGTTGGGTAATCTTCGGCCCCGGGGGCGCCTGACGGCGCTTGTACTCACTGCGCCGGATCAGGCCGGCCACCCGCCGCACGGTTTCCTCGTCGACATTGTTACCGCATAGCTGCGCAATCGAGCGTCCCTCTTCCACATAGGCCTGAATCAGGGGATCAAGCACATCATAAGGCGGAAGACTGTCTTCATCTTTCTGGTCCGGACGCAGCTCGGCGGACGGTGGGCGTTCGATCACGCGGGAAGGAATGGCTTCCACACCCTCTTCCTGGGTATTTCGATACTCAGCCAGACGATAGACCAGGGTTTTGTAAACGTCCTTTAACGGTGCAAAACCGCCACACATATCGCCATAGAGCGTGGCATAGCCCACCGCCATTTCACTCTTGTTGCCGGTGGCCAACACCAGATACCCAAACTTGTTCGACAACGCCATTAATAGCGCCCCGCGTGAACGCGACTGCAGATTCTCTTCCGTCAGATCGGCAGGCGCATCGCCGAACAGCGGCGCCAGGCTGTCCAGATAGGCGGAAAAAATCGGTTCAATGGCGATTTCATCGTAGCGCGCACCCAGCGCCCGGGCCTGCTCGGCTGCATCATCGCGGCTCATGCCGGCGGTATAGCGTGACGGCATGGAAACGGCCCACACCCGATCCGGCCCCAGGGCATCCACCGCCAAAGCCAGGGTTACTGCTGAATCAATGCCCCCCGACAATCCGAGCAGCGCGCCCTTGAAGCCGTTGCGGTTCACGTAATCCCGAATCGCCTGCACCAGGCCGCGCCACACCAGCCCTTCGTCGGAAGGATAACGGCCGGGCGGCTCGTGGCTGAGAATACGGCCCTGCATATCCACCGAGACGGGATACAGATCTTCCTCAAAACTGGGGGCGCGGAATACGGTTTCGCCTTCGGCGTTGCAGGCCTGGGAATCACCGTCGAAGATAAGCTCATCCTGGCCGCCTACGCAGTTCACATAGAGGATATTCAGACCGGTTTCCCGAGCACGCTTGGCCAGCACCCGCACCCGCTCACCCGACTTGCCCACCTGGAAGGGCGAGGCATTGATATTAATGAGCAACTTGGCGCCCGCTTCCCGGGCCCGCGTGGCCGGCGCAGCTTCCCAGATATCCTCGCAAATGGTCAGGCCGCAGATGAGTCCCTTGAGGCTGAACAGACCAGGTTCGCGGCCGCGCTGGAAATGGCGTTTTTCGTCAAAGACACCATAGTTCGGCAGACACTGTTTGCGATAACGCACCAGTTGTTCGCCATCACGGAATACCGCGGCGGCGTTGTATGTGCCCTCTTCGGTAAATTCGGGGAAACCCACAATGATGTGTATGCCCTGTGAAGCCTCACGGATACGCTCCAGCCCCTGGGCGATTGCCGCCGGCAGCCCGGAGCGTAACAACAGGTCATCGGGTGGATAACCGAGCACGCCGAGTTCGGGCGCAGCCAACAGGTCGCCACCCAATTCATCACGGGCTTTTTCTGCAGCGGCAATGATCTTGCTGACATTGCCTTCAATGTCGCCCACCCAGAGATTCAACTGGGCAAGGACGACTTTCACGGATTCTGCGCTCATGTTTTCAGTATACGACGCCTGAATAAAATGGCCGGCATTATGCCGGCCACTTCAGGTCAATGCGAGCGTTCAGCCCAGCGCTTCCAGCATGGCAGCGCCCAGGTCGGCCGGCGAGCGCACGGTTTTCACACCGGCCCCTTCCAGCGCCTCGAACTTGGCGTCGGCCGTGCCCTGGCCACCGGAGATGATGGCGCCGGCATGGCCCATGCGCTTGCCCGGCGGTGCGGTCACGCCGGCGATATAGGCCACCACCGGCTTGGTCACGTTGGCCTGGATGTAGGCTGCCGCTTCCTCTTCCTTGCTGCCGCCAATCTCGCCGACCATGATGATGCCTTCGGTCTGCGGGTCATCCTGGAAACGCTTGATGACGTCGATGAAGCCCATGCCGTGGATGGGGTCGCCGCCAATGCCCACGCAGGTGGACTGACCCAGGCCGTTATTGGTGGTCTGGAACACGGCTTCGTAGGTCAGGGTGCCGGAACGCGACACGATGCCCACCTTGCCCGGCTGGTGAATATGGCCCGGCATGATGCCGATCTTGCATTCGCCCGGCGTAATCACGCCCGGGCAGTTGGGTCCGATCAGCACGCAGTCCTTCTCGCGCAGCACGGCTTTGACCTTCATCATGTCGATGACCGGGATGTGCTCGGTGATGCAGACGATGACCTTGATGCCGGCGTCAGCGGCTTCAAGAATGGCGTCGGCTGCAAACGGCGCCGGCACATAAATCATGCTGGCGTCGGCACCGGTTTCCGCCACGGCCTCGTGGCAGGTATTGAATACCGGACGGTCGAGATGTGTTTCACCGGCCTTGCCCGGCGTTACACCGCCGACCAGATTGGTGCCATAGGCAATGGCCTGCTCGGAATGGAAGGTGCCCTGCTTACCGGTAAAGCCCTGGCAGATGACCTTGCTGTCCTTGTTAATCAGGATGCTCATTAATATCCCCTTATCCCTTGGCCGCAGCCACAACCTTGGTGGCGGCGTCAGTCAGATCGGTGGCGGCGATGATGTTGAAGCTGGAGCTGTCCAGCATTTCGCGGCCCTTCTCCACGTTGGTGCCTTCCAGGCGCACCACGACCGGCACGCTCAGGTGCACCTGCTCCACCGCCTTGATAATGCCCTCGGCAATCAGGTCGCAGCGCACGATGCCACCGAAGATGTTCACCAGGATGGCCTTCACATGGCTGCCCTTGAGGATGAGCTTGAAGGCCTCGGTGACGCGCTCGGCGGTGGCGCCGCCGCCCACATCCAGAAAGTTGGCCGGCTGGCCGCCGTGCAGCTTGATGATGTCCATGGTCGCCATGGCCAGGCCGGCGCCGTTGACCATGCAGCCAATGTCGCCGTCCAGCGTGACGTAGTTCAGGTCATGTTCGGCGGCCTCGCGCTCGGCCTCGTCTTCCTGGCTGGGGTCGCGCATGGCGGCGATTTCCTGCCGGCGATAGAGCGCGTTGTCGTCGAAATTAAGCTTGGCGTCCAGCGCCAGCAGGTCGCCGGAGCCGGTCACGATCAGCGGATTGATTTCCACCAGCGAGGCATCGCATTCCATGAAGATGCGGTACAGACCGGTCAGCACCTTGCCGAAAGCACCGATCTGTTCCTTGGACAAACCCAGGAAGAAGCCCAGGCGGCGGGCATGGTAGCCCTGCAAGCCGGAAGCCGGATGCACGCCCAGAGTCAGAATGCGTTCCGGGGTGGACTCGGCCACTTCCTCGATGTCCATGCCGCCGTCTTGCGAAGCCATGAACACGATCTGCTCACTGCCGCGATCCACCAGCACACTTAAGTAGAGTTCACGCGCAATGTCCTGCGGTTCTTCGATCAACACACTGTTGATCGGCAGACCTTCAGCGCCGGTCTGCTTGGTGACCAGACGCTGGCCCAGCATACCGTCGGTGGCGCTGCGCACTTCGTCCATGGTGTCGACCAGCTTCACGCCACCGGCCTTGCCGCGCCCGCCGGCATGCACCTGGGCCTTCACCACCCAACGCTTGCCGCCGAGGGATTCCGCGGCCTTGACCGCTTCATCACCGCTTGTAGCCAACTGTGCCTTGCCAGTGGGCACTCCGTATTTTGCAAAGATTTCTTTTGCCTGATATTCGTGCAGGTTCATATGCCTGACGCCCCTTCTTGGTACTTGGCGCCTCATGTTGGTGCGGGCGCCGAACAGAAAAAAGTCTGTGGAATGTTATGCGCACCGGCGGGCCGGCACATCATCCCAATGCAGCAGTAATCGCCTGGGGATTCTCCACGTTCGCCATGCCAGCGTAAAGCCGGCAACCAAAATACTGTGCCACTTTAACGCGGCTCGGTTACAGTATTGGGCATACACATAAGCACGGCCCGTGCCAGTATGCCATTACTCAGAATTCTGCTACTTGCCATCGTGCTCTGGATAGCTTTCCGGCTTATCCGGCGCATTATTGGCCCCGCCAAAACCGAACGCCCGAAACAGGTGGATTACGAAGACATGGTGACCTGCGCCCACTGCGGCGTGCACCTGCCGCGCAGCCAGGCCATTACCGAGTCGGGTAAAACATTCTGCAACGAGCAGCATGCACGCGCCCATGAACGGCAGTGATTCCACCAGGATGAGCCATGTCCCCGCCAATGGCAGCGAGGAAAACTGGGGCGCACTGCGTGCGCTCAGCATTTACCGCTGGGCCATCGCTGCCCTGATCTTCGGCCTGTGGTTTACCGCCAAGGCCGACAGCCTGTACCCGAACCTGCTGACCCAGTGGTTGCCCGCGTTATGCGGACTCTACCTGATCGTAGCCTCGCTCATTTCCATGAGCCTGCTGTTCCGCTGGCCCGGCATCCGCATCCAGGTCTATGGCCAGGCCGGTGCGGACATCACGCTGACTACGGCACTGGTCATGGTGACCGGAGGCATGGAAAGCGGGCTGGGTGTGCTCATGCTCACGCCTGTAGCCGGCCTGGGCATCCTGTTGCCACGACGCATGTCGGCACTGCTGGCCGCCCTCGCCAGCCTGGCGCTGCTGGGAGAAGAGATCGCACGCGCACTCTATTCTCTGGCGCCCGGCGCCGATTACACAGTGGCCGGCATCATCGGCGTGCTGCTTTTCATTGTCACCATTGCTGCCAACACGCTTGCCCAGCGCGCCCGCCTGAATGCCCTACTGGCCGAAAAGCGGGGTATTGATCTGGCCAATCTTTCGCAATTGAACGAACGCGTGATCCAGCACATGGCCGTGGGTGTTTTGGTACTGGATGAACAAGGCCGGATCCGCATGCACAACCATGCTGCCGCCCGCCTGCTCAATGCCACCAGGGAAAGCATCACCGGCCTGCCGCTGGCCAGGGTTTCACCGGAGCTCGTCGGTCAACTCAACGCCTGGCGTCAGAGCCCGCAGCCCACCTTCGACGGCAAACTCATGGAGATTAACGGGCAGACCCTGCTACCGCATTTCAATCGCCTCGGCCCCGGCGCAACCCAGGGTCCCGCACTGATTTTCCTCGAAGATGCCCAGCGCTTTGGGGAACAGACGCAGCAAATCAAGCTGGCCGCACTGGGCCGACTGACAGCAAGTATTGCCCATGAAATCCGCAATCCGCTTGGCGCCATCAGCCACGCCAGCCAGCTTATTCAGCAATGGGAAAACACTCCCGAAGAAGAGCAACGCCTGCTGAGCATTATTGAACGCCACTGCCAACGTATTAATCAGATCGTCATCAACGTGCTGAATCTTTCCAAACGTGAGCAAACCGTACCTGAGGTTATTGATCTACGGCACTGGCTGGAACAGGTCAGCGAGGAATATATGCACAGCCATCAGGGCTGCAAGCTGGCGTTCCAGCTGTCGGATGTACCCGAGAACCTGCAAGTGCGTTTCGACCCCGGCCACCTGCGGCAGATCATCGACAATCTCTGGGAGAATGCCGTACAGCATGCCGGCCAGGACAGCCCGGTAAGCATTGTCAGCCTTCAAGCAGGTATCGATACAGAATCCTCCCGTCCCTATCTGGATATTTGCGATAACGGTCCGGGTATTTCACGGGAAATCGCAGAACAGATTTTCGAACCTTTCTATACCAGCCTTTACGGTGGCACAGGCCTGGGCTTGTACATCGCGCGCGAACTCTGCGAATGCAATCACGCACAACTCAGGCTTGTCCCCGGCCGCAAGCAAGGTGCATGCTTTCGCATTCTGTTTACCAGCAATCTGGAATGGGCCGCATGAGCAACCCGTCAGCTGCCAGCCGCTTCAAGGCCTTGGTCATTGACGACGAAGCAGACATACGTGAGCTGCTGGAAATCACCCTGCAGCGCATGGGGGGTGACTCAATCGCCGTGCCGGACGTCAAATCCGCACTACAGCAACTCAAGAACGGCAGTTTTGACATCTGCCTGACAGATATGCGGCTGCCCGACGGCCGCGGCCTGGATATCGTCCGTCACATACAGGAGCACTACCCCGACTTGCCCGTGGCGGTGATCACCGCCTACGGCAACGTGGAAGATGCCGTCGAGAGCCTGAAGGCCGGGGCATTCGATTTCATTTCAAAACCGGTCGATCTCGCCACCTTGCAGGGACTGGTCGAGAAAGCGGTCAGCCTGCCGAAATCAGAGAGCCGGCAGCAGGATCTGCCCGAATTGATCGGCGAGTCAGCTTCAATTCAGCAACTCCGCGGCCTGATCGCCAAACTCGCACGCAGCCAGGCGCCGGTCTACATCAGCGGCGAATCCGGCACCGGCAAGGAACTGGTTGCCCGGCTGATCCATCAACAAGGTCCCAGGGCAGATAAACCTTTCGTCCCAGTCAATTGCGGCGCAATTCCCACAGAACTGATGGAAAGTGAATTATTCGGCCATGTAAAAGGCAGTTTTACCGGCGCTGTCAAAGACAAGCCGGGGCTTTTCCAGACGGCCCATGGTGGCACCCTCTTCCTGGACGAAGTCGCCGACTTGCCCATGCATATGCAAGTCAAGTTACTGCGCGCAATCCAGGAACGGCGCGTAAGGTCCGTGGGCGCACAGCAGGAAGAACCCATCGATGTCCGCATTCTGAGCGCAACCCATCAGTCTCTGGACAAGATGGTGGAAAACGGCAGTTTCCGGCGCGATCTCTACTACCGTCTGAACGTCATACAACTCGACGTACCCGCCTTACGTGACCGCAGAGAGGATATTCAGCTGCTCTGTGAACATGTTCTACGGGACATGAGTGAAGAACTCGGCCTGCCCCCTACATCACTAAGCAAGGATGCGTTAAACGCACTTTATAGCTACCACTTTCCCGGAAACGTCAGAGAACTCGAGAACATTCTGGAACGAGCCATCACCCTGGCTGACTCCAACCTGATCAACAGCGACGACCTCCAACTCCCTCAGCCTCAAGGCTCAAAATTCCACACCACTGATTCTGCAGAATCACAGGACCTTTCTCTTGAGGAAGAAATAGCCGAAAAGGAACGCCAGCTTATCCGCGAAGCACTTGAAAAAACCAAATACAACAAAACCCGAGCGGCGGAACTGCTGGGCCTGAGCTTTCGCCAGTTTCGCTACCGGCTGAAAAAACTGAATCTGGAGAATTGAACGCTTCCGGAGGCTCATCCCTGGAAGTTATTCCAGAAATCATTGGCACACCTCTTGCCATCACTATTATTAATAAGGTGCTTGAGGAAGACTGTCATGGCCCACTATTACAGCTACAGGGCAAAGAATTCACGCGGCTTTTCACTGATCGAACTCATGATCGTGATTGCCATTATTGGCATTCTTTCATCCATTGCCATTCCCGCCTACCTGGACTACACCATACGCGCACAGGTTTCAGAAGGAATGAGTCTGGCGTCAGGGACCAAGGCCGGGATTGCTGAATTCTGGCTCGATACTGGAGCCTTCCCCCCCTCTAATGCCTCTGCCGGCCTGGTGAGCCCAACCAGCATTACCGGGCACTATGTATTGAGTGTAAACGTCGCCGACACACCCGGCCGAATTGCCGTCCAGTATGGAAAGGACGCCAACGTTTCTATATCCACCGCTCCCGCCAATGTGTTGACCTACTCAGCTACAACGACCGAAGGCAGCATCTCCTGGGTATGCGGCGGTTCAGGGACGACCATTCAAGACAAGTACCTACCAACCGCCTGCCGCAACTGACCCAGCCTGACTGATTTTGTCATTATCTGACAGAAATTGTCACACCCCATCTTCGGAAGTGGCTGTTTTAACTCATAAATCAGCAATACAATGTTGGCATACAGGTTGCTTTTACTCCATATAGAGCACAAAATGCTTTGCTCTGACGTCAACACTCTCGAGAGGAGATTTAAATGAAGAAGTTACAGAAAGGCTTTACGCTCATCGAATTGATGATCGTGATTGCCATCATCGGCATTCTGGCCGCTATCGCCATCCCGGCTTACCAGGATTACACCATCCGCTCACAGGCCTCTGAAGGCATGAGTCTGGCTTCCGGCGCCAAAACCGCCGTTGCCGAGTTCTACACCAACACCGGTCGCTGGCCGCCGAGCAATGCCAGTGCCGGCTTGGCCAGCCCGGCTTCGATCTCTGGTCAGTACGTGGATCAGGTCGACGTCGGCCAAGGTAGCTTAGGAATGATCCAGGCCCGTTACGGCAATTCTGTGAACGATGCCATTGATACTCAGATTCTCTCTCTGTCCGGCGTAACACATGCCGGTAGCGTCGAGTGGATTTGCGGCGGCTCGGGCACCACGGTCACTCAGCAGAAGTATCTGCCTTCTGCATGCCGTCACTAATGAAATAGTTAAGCGTTAGCCACTACAATGGAAAGGGCCGCACATTGCGGCCCTTTCTCATTTTCAATCGCTTATGACAAAAGAAAGTTTCACCACATCTGCGATTTTTCTTTTTCTCCTACTGACCGCCTATTTAATCTATTTACCCGGACTTTCCGGCGGCTTCCTGTTCGATGATTACGGCAATCTACCCGCACTTGGTGCTTATGGTCCGGTTGATAACTTTCAAACTCTCATTCTCTATCTGACGAGTGGCAGTGCAGATCCCACTGGCAGGCCGGTCGCCATGGCGAGCTTCCTCATTGATGCGCATGACTGGCCTGCTGAGCCGCGCACGTTCAAGGTTACTAATATTTTTCTGCATTTGCTTAACGGCTCGCTTCTCTGCTGGTTACTACTGAAGCTTGGCGGGTATCGGCTTTCCGCCAGGCATGCCGGTTTGGCTGCTGTAATAGGCGCAGGGCTCTGGCTCATACATCCTCTCTTTGTTTCGACAACACTCTATATCATTCAGCGCCAGGCCATCCTTGCAGCCACATTTGTTCTAGTTGGCCTGCTCGGATATCTTCATGGTCGACAAAAGATACTGGAAGGTAAAACGTTAAGAGGTGGAATATACGCCTTTTGGGCTATATCAAGCTGTACAGCTCTCGCCTGCCTGAGCAAAGCCAACGGCATACTGTTGCCGCTATTGGCATTGGCACTTGAATACACGACTCTTACCAGGTCAACGAATCCGAAAATCAACAAAAGTCTCAGGACTGTGCAAATAATATTGCTCGGTATCCCCAGCGTTGGGATTACGCTGCTAATACTTCATTACATCCCTTCGGACATGCAGCAACACCCTCCCGGGCGATCTTGGAGCTATATCGAAAGACTTCTTACCCAACCCCGGGTTCTCTGGGAATATCTGAGCCTGCTGTACCTGCCCAAATCCTATACACCAGGCCTTTTTAACGATCAGATACAACACTCCACAGATCTGCTCACACCCTGGACTACATTGCCGGCACTGATTTCACTTCTGGGATTGAGCGCTTTTGGAGTTATTTTCAAAAAACGCTGGCCAATATTGTCCTGTGGGATTCTGTTCTTCCTAGCCGCCCATATCCTGGAATCCAGCATTGTTCCACTGGAACTGTATTACGAACATAGAAATTACTTGCCGGCCCTGCTGCTCTTCTGGCCACTTGCAGTCTGGCTTACCGCGGAAAGTAAATACCCCCTTCCCAGGCTTCTTTTGATCATCACCATAGTCGCCATGCTTGGATTCATGACACATTCTCGATCAGGCCTTTGGGGCAACAGTGAGGAGCAAGCAGAGCTCTGGGCGCTAATAAACCCGGGCTCACCCCGCGCTCAGGCCTATGCTGCACAATTCGAGATTAATAAAGGATACTTCCAGAAAGCCGTAGATCGATTAGAACAGGCTGCTTCTAGATTTCCGGATGAACCGCAAATCTCCATAAATCTGATCGTCGCTCAATGCGGGGCAGGTGAAGTAACAGAAAACACTATTCGTAAAGCCGCCGAAAGCCTCAGGCATACACTTACCGGAACTGAATTGTTGTTTAGATGGTTGGCACAAGGAATTAACATTGCTGCCAACAACAAATGCAAGGGACTTGAACTGAACGCGCTTGAAGAGCTACTGACAGCAGCGGGAAGCAATCCAGACATCATGCGTTCGGCAGGCAGAAGACAGGATCTGCTTCATCTGGAGGGCCTTATTGCTGTCAGGCGGGGCAACATGGAACGTGCTGCCGCACTATTCAAGAGTTCGTTAATGAAAGCTCCCAGCGCAAAAGTAGCACTATCCCAGGCTGCTGTTCTGGCCCAATACGGCAACATCTGCTCGGCTTTGCAGCATCTCGACTTCCTTGAAACATCTGCAAGCACCGAAGACAAGTCCGGAATGTCTATGCGCACCATACATAATCACATACTGAGAAGAGAACAGTTTTGGGATAACGAAATCAGGGCCCTTCGGGAAACGCTGCTCAGCGAAAAACCTGATGCAAGCACCTGTGGCAACAATGATAGAGAACTTCAAGATCAGACACTGTGATGAATAAAGTGCAAGAGAGCTTTCTGCTCGGAATCGGGATAGCAATTTGCTGCCTCATATACTGGCCCGGATTACACGGTGGATTCTTGTTCGATGATTACCCAAACATAGTAAACAACCAGTCTCTGCACATTGAGACTGTCTCAATCTCGCACTGGACAGATGCTGCGCAGGCCTCACCCTCTGATCTACTGGTGAGGCCACTTTCAATGCTCAGTTTTGCAGTTAATTACTCGCTAAGCGGACTCAATCCGTTCTGGATGAAGCTGACCAATCTGGCATTACATGTCTTGAGCGGTGTTCTATTATTTTGCACGCTCACACTTTTCTTCCAAACTTGGAAGAAACTCAAACCTGAAGCAGCAGTTCCACGAAATTATCTTCTATATTCGTCAGTAATAAGCACAATCTGGCTCCTTGCCCCAATCAATCTTTCCACTGTTCTTTACGTTGTCCAGAGAATGGAAATATTGGCTCAGATATTCGTGCTGCTGGGATTAATTGCCTACCTATATGGACGCCTGAAAATTTCTTACGGTCAAATCCATTTTGGCTATTTTCTAATGTCTTCTGGTCTTATAGCTGGAACGATTTTAGGTGTTCTGGCCAAAGAGACAGCCATCCTTTTACCTGCTTATATTCTGGCAATTGAAATTTTCGTTTTTACTTTCCGCGACGATAAAGGTAAATTTCAAACGCTTCTGGCAGTCACTTTGTATGCAATAGTGACCATACCGGCTGCGCTAGGCCTGTTATGGCTTTTGCCAGGAATTATCAGTGGGGCAAGTTTTTCCACCAGAGATTTTACAGTTTATGAACGGCTACTCACCGAAACCAGAGTGATCTGGCATTACCTATACTGGATAGTCTTCCCTTCTCCGGAAACACTTGGCTTCTACCATGATGACATCGGGCTCTCCAGAAGCTGGCTCCAGCCACCAACGACACTGCTCTCAGCCCTGACTCTATTGGCGCTCGGCTGCAGCACCTTCCTCCTTCGAAAACTCTCACCACTCTATTCATTAGGTGTTGTTCTATTTTTTATATCTCACGCCCTGACCAGCACCATTCTTCCGCTGGAGCTAGTCTTCGAGCACAGGAATTATTTCGCATCAATTGGCATATTCCTTTCCCTGTCGGCTTTAATATTTACAGCCGCAAGAAGAGGAATTAACCCGGTCATCTTGATGTCAGCATTGTTAGCCTACTCAGGTTGGAACTGCACAATCACGCTCATCCGCTCCATGGAATGGTCAGACCCCGTCAGTTTTGCCTACTCAGAGGCCGTTCGTAATCCCAAATCCCCCAGGGCTCAATATGAGTTCGGCCGCACGCTTGTAATTGCATCAGATTATGACCCTGAATCACCACTCCTCATTAAGGCAGAGGAAGTGCTCCAGAATGCAATGTCGCTGCCCGAGTCGAGCATACTGCCTGAAATTGCCCTTATTACCGTATCGGGCCGCACCGGTAGAAAACCCGACTCACTATGGTGGAAGAATATCGTCGGCAAATTGGAGGAACGCCCCCCCAGGGCAGAAGAAGTAACGGGCATTCGGAGCATACTCTCCTGCCAGTTTCGCAACATTTGCCCCGCCTGGACGCAGGAAACTGTCTCCCTGGTTTTATCCGCACTCGCCCATAAGAAAGTTGATGTATATCTCCTGGCTGACTATGCACAATATGCCGCATATGTATTAAATGATAAAAAATTGGCTCTTCGCGTCGCGGAAGACGCAGTGAAACGTTCTGGAAATAATGAGAAAATCGCCAGTGCTCTCGCACCTATTTTAAGATCCCCCCGTTGATATAATTTTCATATCATCTAATCATCTCTGGAAAACACCGTGAGCCTTAACACTGACAAAATCAGTATTATTCTGCCCTCAAAAAACGAGGCCGATTCTCTACCGACATTAATCCCTGCACTGAAGAATGCATACGCTTCCGCCGAAATTATTGTGGTTGACGATGGATCGGATGATAACACCAGAGAAATCTGTCTTAAGGAAGGCATACGTGTCATCAGCCACCCTTACAGCAAAGGGAATGGAGCCGCTGTAAAAACCGGTGCTCGCGCAGCCACTCGTGAAATCATCGTTTTTATGGATGCCGATGGCCAACATCAGCCTGAACATATTCCCCCACTTCTGGAAATGCTTGACACAGGGTATGACATGGTAATGGGAGCACGTCGTAAAGATTCACAGGCAAATAGTGGCCGTTGGCTGGCCAACTCTCTTTTCAGCAAGCTGGCAAGTTGGATGGTCGGTCAAAGAATCGTTGACCTGACATCCGGGCTGCGCGCAGTCCGAGCAGATAAGTTCAAGCAATTTCTGCACCTGCTGCCGAATGGCTTTTCATATCCCACCACGATAACGATGTCTTTCTTTAGGGCGGGCTACAGTGTCGGATATACGGAAGTTTCAGTAAAGGACAGGAAATCAGGAAGCAATAGTCACATACGTCCATTAGCCGACGGTGTAAAATTTCTTCTCATTATCTTTAGAATCGCAACGCTTTATTCTCCGCTGAAAATTTTTGTTCCATTAAGCGCTTTGTTCTTTCTCTCGGGCAGTATGTATTACGCTTATACATTCTTTACACAGGGACGTTTTACGAACGGCACCGGCCTTCTTCTTCTGGCTGCCGTTTTCATTTTTCTTATCGGCCTAGTGTCTGAGCAAATAACTCATCTGTTATATTCCACTCGTGCTGAAAACCACCCGGACGAGACTAAAAAGAGATAGCGTTTGCAATCCTCATTAAAGGGTTCTTCATATTTCAGCCCAGTGGAAAGACAATGATTTTCGGTGATAATTTCCCCAATGTCTCCATAGTTATTCCACACTACAATAATGTTTCCGGGTTACAGAAATGCATCGACGCAATCAAGCGCAGTGATTACCCCCCAGAGAAACTGGAAATCATCATCGTGGATAACGGCTCCGCAACAGACCAAAGACAACAGCTACAAACCCTTTTCCCACTGGCCAGAATAGCGGATGAACCGAAACCAGGATCATATGCGGCACGCAATACCGGGGTTGAGCTCTCGACCGCTGAGGTTATTGCATTTACAGATTCAGATTGCATACCAGACCCTTCGTGGATTACTTCAGCGGTAAATACCCTCCGAAAGCAAAACGAGCCAACGATAATCGCAGGTGACATTCATATGGCACTCGATGGAGGAAAAAACTGGAATAGATATGCACTTTACGAACGTATTACTGCGCTGAACCAAAAGAAATTTGTACAAGTATATTCATTCGGGGCTACTGCAAACTTGATAGTCCCAAAGTGTGTCTTAGAGATGGCTGGATTGTTTAATGAAAGCCTAAAAAGCGGTGGTGACCGTGAGTGGTGCCTACGCGCACAGATTGCTGGCGCGAAACTCTTGTTCGAACCTTGTGCAATAATCCAACATGGTGTTCGCACCACCAAAGAGGAACTGGAGAATAGGGTGAGGCGTGTTACCGGAGGCATATGGGAATTACGAAAGCAACCACATGCCCAACAAACCCAGTCAGAATCCCTCCTGAAGCGTCTGAGACGTATACACCAAACCGGTGCCTTGCAGAGTCCGACTGACTTGATTCAGTTTCTAGTGGTTTGTTGCGAGGTAAAAATATGGCAAATAACCGAGAAAAGACGCCTCTCAAAAGGTACGCATAATCCAATACGCTGACATCTCACACTCCGGAATGTTGGCTTCTCTAATTACTATCGCCTTATATGTAAATCAAGCATGTCATTTAAAATCCCTGCCAACTCATCCCATGTATAAGGCATCCAGTCCGAGCATTTTGGGGAGTCCAATTGACGTAATATCCCCTCAGCCATCGCAACAGGATTGTTAGGCTGGACCCTAACCCCCCAATTGTCAGCCAACTGAGTGGACAGAATGCCAATCGACGGAAAGACCATAGGCGTCTTAGTTGCAGCGTACTCAGCCACCTTCTGCGGAAAACAACTGCGGCCAAAATCATTATCTTTTAAGCAGACCACGCCCACATCCAGCCTGTCGTACACAGCACGCATCTGTCTAAAAGGTAGCTTTCCAATATAGTGGATTCTAGGATGGTCAGGGAGTTTTACTTCCAGCCCTCCTGCTAACAAGAGATGTAAGTCGGGATAATCTTCGGATAGATATTCAAATGCGTCGAGTAGAACGTTGACACCACGCAACTTTGATAGCCCACCCACAGTGCCAATTACTTTCGCAGTTTCAGGCAATCCTTCCACTTCAAGCCCAGAGCCCTTAAGGGTCTCCCGATAAATTTCCGGGCTAACGCCATTCTCCAGAATGACGACAGGGCACCTTGGCTTATATTTCCTCTCAATCTTTTGCCGCAGATGTGGAGAAACGCAAGTGATGAGATTTGCGTCTCTTACTGCTCGAGTCAAAGCCGCCCTAACTCCCGGCACACTGGTTGCCGCATAAGCTTCATAATCATCATAGAAGTCCATAACCAAGGGCAAACGAGTTCTGCGAGCCAGTCTCGCTCCCAATATCAATTGAAACGCATCCGAAGCTGCAAGCACTAATTGTGGCTTTTTTTCATGAACTTTATTGGCAAGTGATCGATAGTAAGTCCACCATGCAGATGGCAAAAATGGTAATAACCGATAACTTTCCCAGTAGATGTCCGGAGGCCCACCGTCATTCGATAAAAAAAGAGAGTGGGGTGGAGGTTCAGGATAGTAAGAAGCGCAAAAGCATGATACGGCGTTCCCCAGATTCGCCAGCCCCATAGGCAAGTGCCAATATCTGCCATAAGCACCACCCATGACATCTTGCCTCATATAGCGGCGCTTAGTCAGAAAAAGTATACGCATTGCGCAAACAAACCTCAGTTGGGCGAGATTTTTAACATTGAGACTAGAAGCTTCTTTCCATAGGCAGCCCAGTTAAATCGCTGCGCGTATTCTCGACACATTGCTGCAGTAATCTGATCTTTATTGGTCAAAACCTCCAATACTCTGTTGGTAAACGAAGCATAATCTCCGGGCGTCACCAATCTACCTGATCTACCATCTTGCACAGCGTCGCTGACACCTCCACAATCAAAAGCAACTGTTGGGACTCCATAGGCAGCTGCTTCTACAGCCACCATGCCGAATCCCTCGACATCACCTTTTACCTCTACCAATGGAAATATAAAGACATCAGCCGAACATAAGAGATACTGCAGCGTAATTTCATCCACCGCCCCGAGCAATCTGACATGTTGATGAAGCCCTGTTTCTTTGAGAGCTGATTTAATTTCTTGTTCTACAGAGATGCTATTTTTACGAAGTGCATCCTGCGGCTCACTCCCGGCAATAAAAAAAAGCGTATCAGGATGATTCCTGATAATTCCCGGCAAAGACTTTCTTATGAAATCCGGCAAACCCTTTCTCGGAATTAGCCTCCCTACAGAAAGCAATATGTTCTCGGAGTCCGTATTCAATCTCTGGCGCGCTTGCTTCTTATCCAATATCAACTCAGGAAAATCAACACCCGGATTAACTACCGTTATCTTGCTCTCAGGCACCCCTTCTTGCAGGGCCAAACGCAAAGTATTCTCGCTGTTGGCAATTATTAAATCCGCGCGTCGCAGAAAGGGAAGAAAAAAATAATGGTAAAGTCGGCTCTGGACAATTAAATCGAGTCCATGCACGAGAATGACGCTTTTACTCCCCACCAACTTAGCCAACCCAACAACAACAGGAGCTACGAGACCACTCCCTCCCAGAATAAGCGCTGGCTTACCAATTCCTGCCAAAAGACTTAGCCCCCTTACGAAACTCATTACCAGGAAAAAGAAGACTGGCTTGATCCGACTCTCTCTAACGCTGTTACTATCTTCAACATACTTGGCGCAACCGGCAGGCCCCACTAGATAAGCATGAAATTCCTCTCTCGTTACGTTATAAGCGTTATATACAAGTCGCTCCATCCCCCCGAGTAATGGTGGAAAATTTCGTGTTACCCATATTAATTTTTTCATCAACGTTCCTGACAAATCTGCAGGGAACACAGCACATTCGCTTATTCCCTAATAAATTACCTCAGACTTCGGCGAGGAGAATATGAAACAGCAAATAAGAAACAAGGGGTTCATAGTCACAGAGAACAGATTAAAGAAGGCAATGAAAATTGAGTCTGTAATTTGCCATCATACGAACACATATCCAATAAAAAACAAGAAAATTCTGGACATTGGATGTGGAAGCGGTGAAATCGTTTCTTATTTTTCCAACAGAAATCAAGCTTACGCCTGTGACGTCAACAATCAATTAAGTGATTGTATAGATAAAAAAATCCATTTTTCAAAGATAACCTCAACCTTGCTGCCTTATGAAAACAATTTCTTCGATGTTGTGATCTCTAACCATGTTATTGAGCATGTGAACAATCAATTGAATCATCTGAAGGAAATCTCGAGAGTCTTGAAACCGAGTGGTATATGCTTTTTCTCTACGCCAAATAGATTCTTCCCAATTGAACCACACTATAAAATTCCCCTCTTACATTATTTACCGGACACTGCTTTCATTTATCTCCTGAAGAAATTCGGGTTATATCACGAGGATCTCAAGCTACTATCCCATACTAGAATGAAAAAACTGTTCAAAGCGACAGGTTTCAATCATTTTGAATATACGGCCAACGTTCTAAAGTACCCCGATAGTTATCATTGGGATGGACCATCACTCAGAAACTTACCATTCAGAATGATTGGGCACCTACAGTTTCTGAGTCAAACAAATATTTTCATACTCACGCTGGCGTCTCATCAAAAAATAGAATGAAAATTATTGATGTTAACCGTCACTCTGGGCTGTACTGACGTTCCCGGACACCGTAATTAAACCATAGCAGTGGCCTGCTCGACCTGCAGGGGAGTTCGATACCCCAAGGTCTGATGCAGTCGCTGCCGATTGTAAAACACCTCGATATA
>ENA-ORCV01000226-ORCV01000226.1-marine-metagenome-genome-assembly--contig:-NODE-226-length-67981-cov-4.211917_pt1 | contig 67981 bp, 62 predicted proteins | sample MGYA00237779_ERZ508509 | MGnify/ENA primary metagenome ERZ508509 (study PRJEB26180, sample SAMN06268772) | marine metagenome | isolation source: Bioluminescent Bay, La Paraguera, Puerto Rico | place... | reverse complement strand
CCCGCCGGGACCGACGCGCTGGCGGCGAAGCTGAAGCTGGACGCCCGCGCGCTGGACATCGTGATGACGCTGATGGCCGCCATCGGCATGGTCTCCAAGAACGGCGGCGCGTTCGCCCTGACCCCGCAGGGGCGGGAATATCTGGTCCAGGGCAGCAAATATTACTGGGGCGGCATCTTGGCCTATGAGCGCATGCGCTCTGTCCTGCCGGCGATCATCGCCGCCAAGCTGAAGGGCGAGACGCCGCCGCCGCCGCCGGAGGCCGCCGCCATGGGCGACGCCCCGGTGGAGGCGTGGGAAAAGGCCGAGATCCAGGAAATGATCGCCCGCGGCGTGGCCGCGTTCATGGAGAGCCAGTCCGTCGCCTCCGCCGCCGGGGCGGCGCGGGCGCTGGATCTGTCCGGCGCCAGGCGCCTGCTGGACGTCGGCGGCGGGTCGGCCTGTTTCGCCATCGCGTTTGCCGAGGCCAACCCGGAGCTTTCCTGCACGGTGATGGAGCTGGAGCAGATGTGCGCCATCGCCGGCGAATATATCGGCCGGGCAGGGGTGTCGGACCGGGTGGACGCCCTGACGCTGGACATGTTCCGCGCCGACTGGCCGTCGGATTACGACGTGATCTTCCTGTCCAACGTCTTCCATGACTGGGCGGACGAGACGAACCGGGAGCTGGCCGCGAAGGCGTTCGCGGCGCTGCCCTCCGGCGGGCGGATCGTGCTGCACGAGCAATTGCTGAACGACGACAAGACCGGGCCGGAGGCGACGGCCGCGTTTTCCATCCTGATGCTGATGGGCGCCCGGGGCCGGCAATACAGCCTGCCCGAGCTGCGCGACGTTCTGGAAAGCGCGGGCTTTGCGGACGTGCAGGCGACGCACTCCTACGCCTATTTCTCGGCGGTGACGGCGCGCAAGCCCTGACCTTCAGGCCCTTGCCGGGGCCACAGCTTCTCCACAGCGTCAATATCTCGTTAACCGGCTGTTCACCACTTGTTCCCATTCTGCTCCGGAGTTAGAACAAACCACGAACGCAGGAGTTGACCATGACCAGACTGGGAAAAGACGCCGCCGCCCTGACCGTGCTGGCGGGATTGCTGTGGATGATCACGGCCTGGAGCGTCGTTCTCGGCGGCTGAGCCATTAGACTCGGCAAAGGGTTTCGGAGATTCGGGTGTCCGGCAAACTGCCTTTCGTCCATTTGCGGGTGCGGTCCGCCTATTCGCTGCTGGAAGGCGCGATCCGCATGCCGCAGCTGGCCGAGCTGTGCGTGAAGCGGAAAATGCCCGCCGTCGCGCTGACCGACAGCAACAATCTGTTCGGCGCGATGGAGTTCTCCGAAAAGCTGGCGGAGGCCGGGGTCCAGCCCATCGTCGGCTGCTCCCTGTCCATCGCCCTGAACGACCGCGGGCTGGGCGAGACGGTGCGCCGGCCGGACGGGATGGTGGCGCTGCTGGCCCAGAGCGAGGCCGGCTACCAGAACCTGATGAAGCTCTCCACCAAGGCGCATTTGGAGGTGGAGGCGGCGGAGACCCCGCATGTGACGGTGGAGGATCTGGAGGCCCATTCGGAGGGGCTGATCCTGCTGACCGGCGGCCCGGAGGGGCCCGTTAACCGGCTGGCGGTGGCGGGGCGGAAGGAAGAGGCGACGGCGCTGATCCGCCGCCTGTCCGAAGCGTTCCCCGACCGGCTCTATATCGAGCTGCAGCGCCACGGGACGGAGGCGGAGATCGCCGCCGAGCCCTATCTGGTGAACGAGGCCTATGCGCTGGAGCTGCCGCTGGTGGCGACCAACGAGGTGTTCTTCGCCGATCCGGGCATGCACGAGGCGCATGACGTCCTGCTGGCGATCTCCGAAGGCGGCTATATCCAGAGCGAGGACCGCCGCCGGGTCACGATGGACCACGATTTCAAGCCCGGGCGGGAGATGGAGGAGCGGTTCGCCGACCTGCCCGAGGCGATCCGCAACACCGCGATCATCGCCCGGCGCTGCGCCTTCCGGCCGCTGCCGCTGAACCCGATCCTGCCGCGCTACGCCTCCGAAGGAAAAACCGAGGCGCAGGAGCTGGCCGAGCAGGCGCGGGCGGGTCTGGACGCCCGGCTGGCCAAGGGCGAGCTGGCCGCGGAGCCGGAGGAATACCGCAAGCGGCTGGAATACGAGCTGGAGGTGATCGAAGGGACCGGCTTCCCCGGATACTTCCTGATCGTCGCGGACTTCATCCAGTGGGCGAAGGCGAACGACGTGCCGGTGGGGCCGGGCCGGGGCTCGGGCGCGGGCTCGGTCGTAGCCTGGGCGCTGACGATTACCGACCTTGATCCAATCCGTTACGGCCTGCTGTTCGAGCGCTTCCTGAACCCGGAGCGGGTGTCGCTGCCCGACTTCGACATCGATTTCTGCCAGGACCGGCGCGGCCGCGTGATCGACTATGTGTGCGGCAAATACGGGACCGACCGCGTCGCCCACATCATTACCTTCGGCACGCTGCAGGCCCGCGCGGTGATCCGCGATGTCGGCCGGGTGATGCAGATGCCGCTGGGCCAGGTGGACCGGCTGGCCAAGCTGATCCCGTTCAACCCCGCGGCCCCGGTGACGCTGGCCGAGGCGATCCAGGGCGAGCCCCGCCTGCAGAGCGCGCGGGACGAGGACCCCGACGTGGCGCGTCTGTTGTCCGTCGCGCTGAAGCTGGAGGGTCTGTTCCGCAACGCCTCCACCCACGCCGCGGGCGTGGTGATCGGCGACCGGCCGCTGGTGGAGCTGTCGCCGCTGTACCGCGACCCGCGCTCGGCCATTCCCGCCACCCAGTTCAACATGAAATGGGTGGAGAAGGCCGGGCTGGTGAAGTTCGACTTCCTGGGCCTGAAGACGCTGACGGTGATCGCCCGCGCGCTGGCCTATCTGGAGGAGCAGGGTCGGCCCGTCGATCTGGAGACGCTGCCGGACGACGACGGGACGACCTATGAGATGCTGTCCGGCGGGGCGTCCATCGGGGTGTTCCAGCTGGAATCCAGTGGCATGCGCGACACGCTGCGCAAGCTGAAGCCGGACTCCATCGAGGACATCATCGCCCTGATCTCCCTGTACCGGCCGGGGCCGATGAAGAACATCGACACCTATGTCGCCCGGAAACAGGGGCTGGAGCCGATCGACTATCTCCACCCGGACCTGAAGCCGGTGCTGGAGGAGACCTACGGCGTCATCATCTATCAGGAACAGGTGATGCAGATCGCCCAGATCCTGTCGGGCTATTCGCTGGGCGAAGCCGATCTTCTGCGCCGCGCCATGGGCAAGAAGATCAAGGCGGAGATGGACAAGCAGAAGGAGCGCTTCATGTCCGGCGCCGCCGAGCGCGGCGTTCCCCCCGGCAAGGCGGATTACATCTTCGACCTGGTGGCCGAGTTCGCCGGCTATGGCTTCAACAAGTCGCACGCGGCCGCCTATGGCCTGATCTCGTACCGGACCGCCTGGCTGAAGGCGAACCACAAGGTCGAGTTCATGGCCGCCTTGATGAGCCTGGACCGGCACAATACCGATAAGCTGGCCCAGTTCTTCCAGGAGACGCGGCGGCTGAAGATTGGCGTGCGGCCGCCCTGCGTGAACGAGTCTTTTGCCGATTTCGCGGTGAAGGACGGCGAAATCCTCTATGCGCTGGGCGCGATCCGCAATGTCGGCACCGCGGCCATGGAGCATGTCGCGGCGGTGCGCGACGAGGGCGGGCCGTTCAAGGACCTCTACGATTTCGCCGAGCGGGTGGACCCGCGCCACGTCAACAAGCGCGCCTTCGAGAATCTGGCCCGCGCCGGGGCGTTCGACACGCTGGAGCCCGACCGGGCCAAGGCGTTCGCTGCGGCCGAAACGCTGCTGGCGATGGCCGCCGCGGCGCATCAGGACCGCTCGTCGGGCCAGATCGGGCTGTTCGAATCGGCCCCTGCGGCCGCCGACCGGCCGAAACTGCCCCAGGGCGAGGACTGGGACCCGACCCGGCGGCTGGACGAGGAGCTGGCGGCGGTCGGCTTCTATCTGTCCGGCCACCCGCTGGACGACGTCGCGGAGTCGCTGAAAAAGCGGGATGTCGTGTTCGTCGCGGAGGCGCAGGACGCGGTGAACGAGGGGCGGACCAGCCTGAAAATGGCGGGCGTGGTGCGCCGGAAGCAGGAGAAGGTCTCCAACAAGTCCGGACGCCGCTTCGCCTTCGTCTCCCTGTCCGACCCGACGGGGGAATACGAGGTCCTGGCCCCGCCCGAAGTGCTGCTGCAGGCGCGCGACCTGCTGAATCCCGGCGCCGCGGTCAGCCTGCGCGCCCGGATCGAGGTGCGCGAGGGCGATCTCAGCTTCTTCGCCGAGGGCGTCAAACCGCTGGACGACCAGCTGACCGCGGGCTCGGCGGGCCTGTCGGTCTATCTGCGCTCCGCCGAGGGGCTGGAGGCGCTGAAAGCGCGGCTGGAGCAGATGGCCCAGCGCGGCGGGGAGGGGGAGCTTCGCTTCATTCTGCCGCTGGACGAAGAGCGGGAGGCCGAATTCACCGTACCGGGCCGTTATCCGGTCGACGCCGCCGCCCGCGGGGTGCTGAAATCCACCCCCGGCGTGGAGCTGGTGCGGGAGCTGTAGCGGAGCCGTCTTCCCCGCTTGCGCATTGGCGATCCGCCTCCTATAAGCGCGCCGCAATCCACACGCGGATCAGGGACGGAGTTTCCGTTCCACTTCCGGTGCCGCCCCTCGGGGCGGTGCAGATCCGCGCGAGGCCTAACCGGAGAAAGGAAAACCGATGGCTCTACCGGAATTCAGCATGCGCCAGCTTTTGGAGGCCGGCGCGCACTTTGGGCACCAGACGCACCGCTGGAACCCGAAAATGGACCGCTATATCTTTGGCGTCCGCTCGAACATCCATGTGATCGACCTGTCCCAGACCGTGCCGATGCTGCATCAGGCGCTGGTCAAGGCGCGCGAAGTCGCCGCCAGCGGGGGCCGGATCCTGTTCGTCGGCACCAAGCGCCAGGCGTCCGATCCGATCGCCACGGCGGCCAAGCGCTGCGCCCAGTATTATGTGAATCACCGCTGGCTGGGCGGCACGCTGACCAACTGGTCCACGATCTCGCACTCGATCCGCCGCCTGCGCGAGCTGGAAGAGCTGCTGGGCCAGGACGAGCATGTCGGCCTGACAAAGAAAGAGCTGCTGAACCTGACGCGCGAGCAGGAAAAGCTGGAGCGTTCGCTCGGCGGCATCAAGGACATGGGCGGCGTGCCCGACCTGATCTTCGTGATCGACACGAATAAAGAGCAGATCGCGCTGAAAGAAGCGCGCAAGCTGAACATCCCGCTCGTCGCCGTCGTCGACACCAATTGCGACCCGGACCAGATCGACTATCCGATCCCGGCCAATGACGACGCCGCCCGCGCGATCAGCCTGTATTGCGATCTGCTGGCCGACGCGATCCTGGACGGCATGGCCGCCGGTCAGGAATCGTCCGGCGTCGATATCGGCGCCTCGGAAGCCCCGCCGGTCGAAGCCGCGGTGGCCGAAGAGGCCGAAGCTCCCGCCCCGGCAGAGGCCGCCCCGGCCGAGGCCGAGGGCGAAGCGGAAACCGCGAACGCCTGAGCGGCGACACGCCGCGCGTAACACTGTTTGAGGAGAAGGAAGATGGCTGAGGTCACGGCCGCCGACGTCAAGGCTCTGCGCGAATCCACGGGCGCGGGCATGATGGACTGCAAGAAAGCGCTGCAGGAGACCGGTGGCGACAAAGAGGCCGCGTCCGACTGGCTGCGCAAGAAGGGCCTGTCCAAGGCCGCCAAGAAGGCCGACCGCGCCGCCGCGGAAGGCCTGATCGGCCTGGCCTTCTCCGACGACGGCAAGACGGCCGCGGCGGTCGAGGTGAACGCCGAAACCGACTTCGTATCCCGGAACGAGGTGTTCCAGGACGCGGTGCGCGACATCGCCGCCGCCGGCCTTTCCGCCGGTTCGGCGGAGGAGCTTGCCGCCACGAAGCTGGCCTCGGGCGAGTCGGTGGACGAGCGCCTGACCAACCTGATCGCCAAGATCGGGGAGAACATGACCCTGCGCCGCATGGCGCGCCTGCAGGTCTCCTCGGGCGTTGTGGCCGGCTATGTCCACAATGCGGTGGCCGACAATCTGGGCAAGATCGGCGTTCTGGTGGCCGTGGAAGGCGAGGGCGACGCCGCCGCGCTGACCGAGGCCGGCCGCAAGGTGGCGATGCATGTCGCCGCCGCGGCGCCGCTGTCCCTGGACGTCGACTCGCTGGACCCCGTGGTGGTGGACAAGGAGCGCGCCGTGTTCGCCGAACAGGCGCGCGCCTCTGGCAAGCCGGACAACATCATCGAGAAGATGGTCGAAGGCCGGATCCGCAAATTCTATGAAGAAAGCGTGCTGCTGAAGCAGGCCTTCGTCATGGACCCGGACAAATCGGTCGAGGACTTCGTCAAGGACGCCTCTGGCGGCAAGGCGAAAGTGACCGGCTTTGTCCGTCTGGTTCTGGGCGAAGGCGTCGAGAAAAAGCAGGACGATTTCGCCGCCGAAGTCGCCTCCATGGCGGGCCAGGGCGCGGCTTAGACGGACCGGTTCAATCGGTCTAAAGTCCCGCGCCATGAGCGATCCCGCGATTCCGGAAGAAGCCGCCCCCGAGCCGGGGGCGGCGTTCCCGTATCGGCGGGTCCTCCTGAAAATCTCCGGCGAAGCCCTGATGGGCGACGGCGCCTATGGCATCGACCTGGAGACCGCCGACCGCGTCGCGGCGGAGGTCGGCGAGGCGGTGCGCCAGGGGGTCGAAATCTGCCTGGTGATCGGTGGCGGGAACATCTTCCGCGGCCTGTCCGGCGCGGCGCGCGGGATGGAGCGGGCCTCCGCCGACTATATGGGCATGCTGGCCACCGTGATGAACGCGCTGGCCATGCAGAACGCGCTGGAGCGTCAGGGCTTCGAGACCCGGGTGCTGAGCGCCATTCCGATGCAGACGATCTGCGAGCCCTATATCCGCCGCCGGGCGATCCGGCACATGGAAAAGGGCCGGGTGGTGATCTTCGCCGGCGGCACCGGCAACCCGTTCTTCACGACCGACACCGCCGCCGCCCTGCGCGCGGCGGAAATGGGCTGCGATGCGCTGTTCAAGGGCACCGGGGTGGACGGCGTCTATAATGCCGACCCGCGCAAGGACCCGACCGCCACGCGCTATGACACGCTGGGCTATATGGACGTGTTGGCGCGCGATCTGCGCGTCATGGACGCTTCCGCGGTCAGCCTGATGCGCGAAAACGACATTCCGATCGTGGTGTTCAATATCCGCGAGCGCGGCCGGCTGGGCGAGGTGCTGCAGGGCGGCGGCGTGCGCACGGTCGTGGGCCGCCCGCCAGAAACCGGAGGGCCGCTTGGCTGACGATTTCGATCCCGATGATCTGAGCCGCCGGATGGACGGCGCGCTGGCTTCGCTGAAGGCGGAGTTCGGCGGCCTGCGCACCGGCCGCGCGCACGCCGGCCTGCTGGAGCCGGTGACGGTGGAGGCCTATGGCCAGCAGACGCCGCTGAACCAGGTCGGCACGATCAATGTGCCGGAGCCGCGCATGCTGTCGGTGCAGGTCTGGGACAAGTCCATGGTTGGCGCGGTCGAACGCGCCATCCGCAACTCCAATCTGGGCGTGAATCCGGTGGTGGACGGGCAGACCGTGCGCATCCCGATCCCGGCGTTGAACGAGGAGCGCCGCCGCGACCTGGTGAAGGTCGCCGGCACCTATGCCGAACAGGCCCGCGTGGCGGTGCGCAATGTGCGCCGCGACGGGATGGAGACGCTGAAGCGCCTGGAAAAGGCCGGCGAGATTTCCGAGGACGATCACAGCCTGTACTCCGAGGAAGTCCAGTCGATGACCGACTCCACGATCGAGGCGATCGACGCGGCGCTGAAGACCAAGCAGGAAGAAATCATGCAGGTCTGATGTCCGACGCGCCTTCCCATCCGCGCCAGGTTCCGGCCCACGTCGCCATCATCATGGACGGCAACGGGCGCTGGGCGGCGCTGCGCGGGGTTCCCCGCGCCGAAGGCCATCGGCAGGGCGTGGAGGCGATCCGCCGCACGGTGCAGTCCGCGCGCGATCTCGGCATCCGCAATCTCACCGTTTTCGGGTTCTCGACCGAGAACTGGAAGCGCCCTGCGGGAGAGGTCAGCGCCCTGTTCGGCCTGTTGCGCCGCTATGTGGCCGCCGATCTGGAAAAACTGGCCGCCGAGGGCGTGCGCATCCGCATCCTGGGATCGCGCGAGGGCCTGCCGGCGGACATAGTGAAGATCATCGAGGACGTCGAGGCCCGCACAGCAGAGAACGGCGCCTATGGTCTGAACATCGCCTTCAATTATGGCGGGCGGGACGAGATCGTCCGCGCCGCCGCCGCCCTGGCGCGCGATGCGGCCGACGGCAAGCTGGATCCCGAAACGGTCGACGAGGCGGCGTTCGCCGCGCGTCTGGACACCGACGGCCTGCCGGAGCCGGACCTGCTGATCCGCACCAGCGGGGAGATGCGCATCAGCAATTTCCTGCTGTGGCAGCTGGCCTATGCGGAGCTGGTCTTCCTCGACGTGCTGTGGCCGGATTTCGGCGAGGAGCATCTGCGCCAGGCGATCGAGACCTATCGCGGCCGGGAGCGCAGGTTCGGAGGCGTGTCCCGATCCGATGCCGCTTGAGGCCGAAGCCCCGCCGCCCCGACGGCGCGGCGATCCCGCATTCGCCATCCGCCTGTGGTCGGCGCTGGTGCTGGCGCCGGTGGCGCTCGCCTCCGCCTGGCTCGGCGGGATTGCGTTCGGCCTGGTCGTGGCGGTCGCCACCAGCCTGATGTGCTTCGAATGGACCCATATGTCGGACCGCGAGGCGCCGCGATGGGTCTGGGTCGCGCAGGCGGTGTTCGTCGCCGTGGCTATTCTTCTGGGCGCCGGTGGCCAATTCGGCTTCGCGCTGGCGGTGCTCGTGGCCGGCGCCGTCGCCGGCGGAATTGAGCGGGCGCGGCGCGGCAAGATCTGGCGGGCGGCGTTCGGCGCGCTCTATATCGGCCTGCCGTTCCTGGCGCTGATCTGGCTGCGCGAGGCGCCGGAGCGCGGCGTGGCGGCGCTGTTCGTCCTGTTCGCCATGGTCTGGGCGGCCGATATCGGCGCCTATATTTCCGGCGCCTGGCTGGGCGGGCCGAAGCTCGCCCCGCGCGTCAGCCCGAACAAGACCTGGACCGGCCTGATCGCCGGGGTGGCGGTCGGCGCCGTGGCGGGGGCGGCCGGGTTCGCCGTGGTCGGCGGAACGCCGGTCTTTGGCGCGGCGGCCGGCCTGCTGGTCTCTTTGTCCGCGATGGGGGGCGACCTGTTCGAATCCGTCCTGAAGCGGCATTTCGGGGTGAAGGACGCCGGATCGATCATTCCCGGCCATGGCGGGGTGCTGGACAGGGTGGACGCGTTGATGGGCGCGGTGCTGATGTTCGCCGCGCTGGTGTCCTTTATCCCGGCGGCCCGTGCGGGATTTTTCGGCGGATGAGCGCGATGCAGAGCCTGACCATCCTGGGATCGACCGGATCGATCGGCGTCAGCGCGCTGGACGTGGTGGCGCGCAGCGGACCGGGACGGTTCCGGGTCTCCGCGCTGAGCGCCGGCCGGAATGCCGAATTGCTGGCCGAACAGGCGCTGCGCTTCCGCCCGGATTTCGTGGCGCTGGGCGACCCGGCGGGCGAGGCCGCGCTGCGCGAACGGCTGGCCGGAACGGGGATCGAGATCGCCTGCGGCCCGCGCGCGGCGACCGAGACCGCCGCCCGGCCGTCCGACATCGTGCTGGCCGCCATTGTCGGCGCGGCGGGGATGGAGCCGGCGATGGAGGCGGCCCTGCGCGGGGCGCGCCTGGCCATCGCCAACAAGGAGGCGATCATCTGCGCCGGCCGCCTGCTGCAGCGCGCGGCCGTGGCCTCGGGCGGGGAGGTGATCCCCGTCGATTCCGAACACAACGCGATCTTCCAGCTGCTGAACGGCCGGCCCGTGGGCGCGGGGCTGCAGCGCATCGTGCTGACCGCCTCCGGCGGGCCGTTCCGGGAATGGACGGCGGAGCAGCTGGCCAATGCCCGCCCCGAGGACGCGCTGCGCCATCCGGTCTGGGACATGGGCGCGAAGATCACGATCGATTCCGCCACGCTGATGAACAAGGGGCTGGAGCTGATCGAGGCGGACATGCTGTTCGACCCGGGCGAGGGGCGCCTGGGCGTTCTGATCCACCCGCAATCCATCGTGCACGGCCTGATCGAATACGATGACGGCGCGGTGCTGGCCTATATGGGCGCGCCGGACATGCGCGCGCCGATCGCCGCGTCGCTGGCCTGGCCGGAGCGGATCGCAGGGGCCTCCCCGATGCTGGACCTGGCCGCCATCGGCCGGCTGGACTTCGAGGCGCCGGACGAGATCCGGTTTCCGGCCCTGCGGCTGGCCCGCGAGGCCCTGGCGGCGGGGGGGCGCGCGCCCGCAATCCTCAACGCCGCCAATGAGATCGCGGTGGAGGCGTTCCTTGACCGCAGAATCGGCTTTCTCGATATTGCGCGCATCGTGGAGCAGGTGCTGTCCGCGCTCGCCGGAGACCCGGATTTCGCCCGGGCGCCGGAGGCCGTGGGCGCCGCGCTGGAGACCGACCAGAGGGCGCGGTCCCGGGCGCACGCGCTGACCGCGGGGTAGGGAACGAAATGCTGGACGCCATACTTTCCGCGCCGGTCTTCCTGGCGGCATTCGTGTTCGTGATCTCCATCGTCGTGGTGTTTCACGAGCTCGGCCACTACTGGGTCGGGCGCTGGTGCGGCGCGAAGGCGGAGGCGTTTTCGCTGGGCTTCGGCCCGCGCCTGGCCGGCTGGACCGACCGCCACGGCACCGAATGGCAGATCGCGGCCTTCCCGGTGGGCGGCTATGTGCGCTTCGTCGGCGACGCCGACGCCTCCAGCGCGCCGGACCCGCAGGAGCTGGAGGCGCTGCGCCGAAAGCTGGTCGCCGAGCGCGGGCCGGACGCCACGCGCGGGGTGTTCCACTTCCTGCCGGTGTGGCGGCGCGCGCTGATCGTCGCGGCCGGACCGGTGGCCAATTTCATCCTCGCCATCATCATCTTCACGCTGCTGTTCTCCATCTTCGGCGCGCAGACCCAGCCGCCGGTGATCGGCGGGGTGGAGGCGGACAGCCCGGCGGAGGCCGCGGGGCTGATGGAAGGCGACCGCATCGTGTCCATCGGCGGGCGCCGCGTGGCCTCGTTCGGCGACCTGTCCAATATCGTGATGCTGAGCGCCGGGGAGACGATGCCCGTCGTCGTCGAACGCGGCGGCGACACGGTGACCCTGACCGCCACGCCGGCGCGGATGACTCGGGAAGACCCGATCGGCGGCGACATGGATGTCGGCTTCCTGGGCGTCCGCTCCAACGGCGAGACGCAGACCCAGCGCTATAACCCCGCCGAGGCGGTGGTCATGGGCGCCAACCAGACCTGGGGCGTGGTGGCCAGCACCGGCCGCTATCTGGGCCGCGTGATCGCCGGCAAGGAATCGGCGGAGATGCTGGGCGGCCCGGTGCGCATCGCGACCTATTCCGGGCGGCTGGCCATCGATTCGTTCGAGGGCGAGGCCTCGTTCGGCGAAAAGCTGCGCGCCGCGCTGGTGCGCCTGATCAGCCTGGCCGGCGTGCTGTCCGTGGGGCTCGGCCTCATCAATCTGGCTCCCATTCCGGTACTCGACGGCGGACATCTTCTGTATTACGGCTTCGAGGCCGCGTCGGGGCGCCCGCTTAGCGAGCGCGCCCAGGCGTTTGGCTTCAAGGCCGGTCTGGCGCTCGTGGCCGGATTGATGCTCTTTGCGACCTGGAACGACCTGAACTACCTCCGCGGCCTTTTCTCCTGAACCGCTCCACCGGATTTCCCATCATGCGCTCTTCCGTCTCCGTTAAAGCCCTGTGCGCTGCCCTGGCGGTCACCACCGCCGCCGGCGCCGCGGCGGCGCAGGACGACGGAGGCGTGGACGCCGGCCCGCCGGCCCAGCCGGGCGCCCCGTCGGCCGCCGCGGTCGATCTTGGCCTCGCGCCGCAGGGCCGCGTCATCAACCAGATCCGCGTCGACGGCACGCTGCGGGTCGAGCCGGGCACGGTGCTGTCCTATCTGTCGGTGCGGCCGGGCGACGTTTACGACCCCGCCGCCGTCAACATGTCGCTGCAGACCCTGTTCGCGACCGGCCTGTTTTCCTTCGTCGATATCCAGCTGGACGACAGCAATGTGCTGGTCGTCACGGTCGTGGAGAGCCCGATCATCAACCGGGTGATCTTCGAGGGTAACAACGCGATGGACACCGACGATCTCCAGGACGAGATCGAGGTGGCGCCGCGGACCGTGTTCTCCGAAGGCCGGGTCCAGGCCGACGCCCAGCGTATTCTAGAGCTGTACCGCCGCTCGGGCCGCTTCGCCGCGACGGTGACGCCCAAGATCGTGGAACTGGAGCAGAACCGCGTCGACCTGATTTTCGAGATTTCCGAAGGCCAGGTGACCGGCGTGCGCCGCGTGAACTTCATCGGCAACGAGGCCTATTCGGACGGCCGCCTGCGCCGGGAGATCGCGACCGAGGAATCCCGCTTCTGGCGCTTCTTCAGCAACAACACGAATTACGACCCCGACCGCCTGGACTATGACCGCGAGCTTCTGCGCGAGTTCTATCAGGACCATGGCTATGCGGAGTTCAGCGTCACCTCCGCCGTCGCGGAGCTGACGCCCGACCAGCGCGGCTTCTACGTCACCTTCACGGTGGAGGAGGGCGAGCGCTTCACCTATGGCGACATCAGCGTCGAGACCGAGTTCGACGCGCTGGACCCCGACTTCCTGGAAGCGATCATCCCGCTGCGCACTGGCGACGATTTCGTCGGCAGCCAGGTGAACGACACGGTCGACCTGCTGACCTTCGCGGCGGGCACCGCGGGCTACGCCTTCGTGGACGTCGCGCCGAGCCTGGACACCAATTCCGAAGACACGACGGTGGACATCACTTTCCGTCTGTCCGAAGGCCCGCGCGTCTATGTCGAGCGGATCGACATCCTGGGCAACACGCAGACCCTGGATCGGGTGATCCGGCGCGAGATGCAGGTGGTTGAGGGCGACGCCTTCAACCGCGTGCTGCTGGACCGGTCGCGCAACCGTATCCGGGCGCTGGGCTTCTTCGAGGACGTTACGATCGAGGAGGTCGAGGGCACGCGGCCGGACACCGCGCTGGTCCAGGTCTCCGTCACCGAGCAGTCGACCGGCGAGCTGTCCTTCGGCGCGGGCTATTCGTCCGTCGACGCCTTCCTGATCGACCTGTCGGTCACCCAGCGGAATTTGCGCGGGCGCGGCCAGTATCTGCGCGCCAGCGTCTCCACCAGCTCGCGCCGCGACACGATCGACATCCGCTTCCGCGAGCCGCGCTTCCTGGACCGCAATCTGTCGGCGGGGTTCGACCTGTTCCGCGTCGAGACCGACTTCGTTCAGGAAGCGGGTTTCGAGACGATCTCCACCGGCGCCGGCCTGACCGCCGCCTTCCCGATTTCCGACTCCACCTCGCTGGGTCTGCGCTACACGGTCCGTCAGGACGACGTGAACGCCTTTGTCGGCGCCTCGCCGCAGGTTCTGGCGTCGGCCGGCGGCTTCCTGACCTCGCTGGTCGGCTACACGTTCAACTGGGACCGCCGGAACGACCCGATCGCGCCGACCGGCGGTTTCGAGATGTCCTTCCTGCAGAACTTCGCCGGGGTCGGCGGGGACGTGCAGTACATCAAGACCGAGCTGACCGGCGCCGCCTATAAGGGCATCATCGACGACGTGGTCGCGAGCGTGACGCTGGACAGCGGCTATATCTTCGGCTGGGGCGGCGACGATGTCCGCCTGCAGGACCGCTACTTCAAGGGCGGCTACTCCTTCCGCGGTTTCGACACCGCGGGTCTCGGCCCGCGCGTGGTGCGCGAAACGGTCCTGCCGGACGGCAGCGTGGACGTGACCAGCCTGGATTCGCTGGGCGGCCAGTTCTACGCCATCGGCGCGGTCGAACTGACCTTTCCTCTGGGGCTGCCCGAGCAATATGGCATAAGGGGCGGCCTGTTCACCGAGTTCGGCACCGTCGGGGTGCTGGACGACAGCGCAACCCAGCTCAGCCCGATCGCCCAGGCGGCGGGGCTGGCGGTTCGGGAGGATCTGGGGCTTCGGGCGTCGGCGGGTGTCACAGTCTTCTGGGACTCTCCGTTCGGGCCGGTCCGGTTCGACTTCTCCAAGGTGCTCCAGAAGGAAGAATATGACCGGACCGAGTCGTTCCGGTTCAGCCAATCCACGAGGTTCTAACCAATGCGTCTTCATCGTCTTGTCAAAACCGCCTGTCTCGCGGCGGCTTTCTGCGGCTTTGCAGCCGCGGCGCAGGCCCAGAACGTCCTCGTCATCGATCGCGAGCGCGTCCTGGCCGAGTCGCAGGTGGGCGCGTACATCGCCCAGCAGCTGGAGCAGATCAGCCAGCAGATGCAGACCGAGCTGGCCGGCCGCGCCCAGCCTCTGCAGGAAGAGGAACAGCGCCTGTCCGTCGAGGCCCAGGCCCTGACCCCCGAGGCAATCCAGCAACGCCCGGACCTGATGCAGCGTATCCAGTCGCTGAACACCCAGGGCCAGGAGTTCAATCAGTTGCAGCAGCAGCGCGTGAACGAACTGAACGCCACGCGCCAGCAGGCGCTGGAGCCGGTCGCCCGCGCCGTCGCGGAGATCGAGCAGGCGATCATGCAGGAGCGCAGCGCCGCGATCGTGCTGGACTACAACGTGGCCTATCAGGTCAGCCCGTCCGTCGACATCACCTCGGCGGCCATCGAGCAGCTGAACGGCCGCATGACGACCACGCCCGTCACGCGCGTCACGCTTCCCGCGCAGCAGCAACCGCAGCAGCCGGCGCAATAGCGCCGCTTTAGGACCCGGCCGTTGGCAGACCTGCGCTTCTACCGTCCGCTTGGTCCGGTCGTCGCGCAGGAGTTGGCGGACCTGACCGGGTCCGGGCTGCGCGGCGATCCGGACTGCGAGATCAGGGACGTCGCCCCCGTCGACAGTTCGGGCGCGGGCGACGTCACCTTTCTGATCGACGCCAAGCGGGTGGAGGTCGTGGCCGACCGCAAGCCCAGCGTCTGCGTCGTTCCCGCCGAATTCGCCGACCGGATCGAGGGCGCCTGTTCGGCGCTGCTGGTCAATGAGCGGCCGCGCCTGGCGCTGGCGCGCATCGCCTCGCGCCTCTGGGCGCCCATCGAACTGGATCATGGCGGCGATCTGGTCGCCCCCGACGCGACCATCGATCCCGACGCCACCGTGGCGCCGGGCGCGGTGGTGGGGCCGGGCGCCAGCATCGGCGCGCGCACCGTGATCGGGCCGAATGCGGTGATCGGGCGGGCGGTGCAGATCGGCGCCGACTGCCGCATCGGCGGCGGATCCCATATCGAATTCGCAACGATCGGCGACCGCACCCAGCTGGGCGCCAATTGCGTGATCGGCGGCGCCGGGTTCGGCGTCGCGCCCAGCCCCGAGGGCCCGATCTCCATCCCACATCTGGGCGCGGTGCGCATCGGGGACGATGTGCGCATGGGATCGATGTGCGCCATCGACCGCGGCATGTTCTGGGAGACGGTCGTCGAGGATCAGGTGAAGATGGATAATCTTTGCCACATCGCCCACAACTGCCGCATCGGCCGCGGCGCGGTCCTGGCCGCCTTCGCCGGCATTTCGGGCAGCACCAATATCGGCGCCGGCGTCATGCTGGGCGGCCGGGTCGGCGTGGCCGACCACATCACCATCGGCGACGGCGCCATTCTGGGCGCCTTCAGCGGCGTGATGTGGGACGTGCCGGCCGGTGAACGCTGGGTCGGTTCGCCCGCCAAGCCGAACCGGGAATTCTTCCGCGAGGTCGCGGCGCTGAAGCGGCTGGCGACCCGGCGGCCAAAGGATCGCCGCCCCAAGGACGGCGCCGGGGAGTCATGAGCGCCCTGTCCCGGGCGGAGCTGGAGCGCTGGCTGCCGCACCGTTCGCCGTTCCTGCTGCTGGACTATGCCGAGGATTTCGTTCCGCGCCGCTCTTTGACCGGCGTGATGGAGCTGACCGAGGACTCCCCGCATTTTGCCGGCCACTTTCCCGGCCGCCCGGTCCTGCCCGGCGTGCTGATGATCGAGGCGATGGCGCAGACCGGCGCGGCGCTGAGCGCCAAATCGGAAAATCTGGACCCGGCCAACGCGCTCCTTATGCTCGCCATCGTGGAATCGGCGCGATTCCGGGCGCCGGTCTATCCGGGCGCCACGCTGCGCCTGAATGTGGAGCAGACCGAGGTGCGCCATGGCCTGTACCGCTACCGGGGGGAGGCGCGCGTCGACGGCCGCCGCGCGGGCGAGGCGGTGTTCGCGGCCAAGCTGGTGGAGACGAGTGAATGAGTGCGGCGATCGATCCGCTGTCCCGCGTCGATGACGGCGCGGAGCTGGCCGAGGGCGTCCAGATCGGACCCTATTGCACGGTCGGCGCGGGCGTGAAGCTGGGCGCGCGCACGCGCCTGATCTCCCATGTCAGCATCCACGGCAATGTCGAGATCGGCGAGGACTGCGTCGTCTATCCCTTCGCCGCGCTGGGCCATCCGCCGCAGGATTTCAAATATTCGGGCGAGAATACGCGCCTGGTCATCGGCAAGCGCAACGTCATCCGCGAGCAGGTGACGATGCACCCGGGCACCGCCGTCGGGCGCGGCGTCACCACGATTGGCGACGACGGCTATTACATGGTCGGCTCCCACGTCGCGCATGACTGCGTCGTCGGCAATCGCGTCGTGATGGCGAACAACGCCACGCTGGGCGGCTATGTCACCGTCGGCGACCATGTGATGTTCGGCGGACTGTCGGCCGTGCACCAGCACGGCCGGATCGGGCGCCAGGCATTCGTCGGCGGACTGGCCGCGGTTGTGACGGACGTGATCCCGTTCGGCATGGCGCACGGCAATCACGCGCACCTGACCGGCCTCAATCTGGTCGGGCTGAAGCGGCGCGGCTTCCCGCGCACCACGATCCGCGATCTGCGCGCGGCGTACCGCCTGCTGTTCGCCGCCGAGGGCACCTTTCAGGAGCGCCTGTCGGACGTCGCCGAGCTGTTCGCCGAGACGCCGGAGGTTCAGGAGGTGGTCGCCTTCATCCGGGCGGACGCCGGCCGGTCGCTCTGCATGCCCGGCGCGGACTGATGGACGCGCCCGGCGCGCTTGGCGTGATCGCCGGGGGCGGGCGCCTGCCGCTGGTGCTGGCCGACTATGCGCGCGACGCGGGGCTTCCCTATTATGTCATCCGCCTGAAAGGCTCCGCCGATGCGGCGATGGAGGCCCATCCGGGGGAGGAGCGGCGCATCGACGCGCTGGGCGGCACGATCAAGGCGCTGCGCGCCGCCGGCTGCGACCGGATCGTGCTGGCGGGCATCGTGGCGCGGCCGGATTTCACCAGCCTGCGCCCCGACTGGCGCGGGGTTCAGGCGCTGCCCCGGATCGTGAAGGCGGCGAAACAGGGCGACGACGCATTGCTGCGCGCCGTCACCGCGGAGTTCGAGCGGGAGGGGTTCGCCGTGGTCGGCGCGGACGAGGTTTTGGAAGGGCTGCGCGCCGCCGAGGGCGCGATCGCTGGGGCGGCGCCGTCCGAAGAGGCCGTCGGCGACATCGCGCGGGCGCGCGACCTGCTGGCGGCGATCAGCCCGTTCGATGTCGGGCAGGGCGTGGTGGTGTGCAACGGCCTGGTCCTGGCCGTCGAGGCGCAGGAAGGCACCGACCGCATGCTGGCCCGCGTCGCCGAGCTTAGCCGCGACATTCGCGGCGCGCCGGACGACCGCCGGGGCGTTCTGGTGAAACAGCTGAAGGCCGGGCAGGACCGGCGCATCGACCTGCCGACCATTGGCCTGGCCACCGTGCGCGCGGCGGACGCGGCGGGCCTTGCGGGCATCGCGGTTCAGGCCGGCGCGTGCATCGTGCTGGACCGGGACGAGGTCATCGCGGCGGCGAACGCGGCAGGCCTGTTCATCTGGGGGTTCGGGGACGGCCCGGACGGACGCGCTGGCTGACCCGCTGATCTATCTCGTCGCCGCCGAGGCGTCGGGCGACGCCATCGGCGCGGATCTGGCGCGCGCCCTGCACGCCGAGGCCGCGGTTCCGGTCGCCTTGGCGGGCGTCGGCGGCCCGCGCATGGCGGGCGAGGGGATCGAGAGCGCCCTCGACATTTCCGAGTTGTCGATCCTGGGCATCGTGGACGCGGTCCGAGCCTGGCCCCGCGTGCGCCGTCTGGCGCAGGAGGCGGCGGAGGACGCGGCGCGCCGGTCGCCGGCGGCGGCCGTGCTGATCGATTCCTGGGGGTTCAATCTTCGCGTGGCCTGGGCGCTGCGGAAGCGCGCGCCGAAGGCGAGACTGATCAAATATATCGGGCCGCAGGTCTGGGCGACGCGCCCCGGCCGGGCCTGGACGCTGGCGTCCGCGGTCGATCTGCTGCTGACCATCCATTCTTTCGACGCGCCGCTGTTCGAGGAAGCCGGGCTGCGCACAATCTTCACTGGCAACCCGGCGCTCCATCGCGGCGCGGAGGGCGGGGACGGTGCGGCGTTCCGCGCGCGGCACGGCGTCGGGGCGGAGGAGCCATTGCTGCTGCTGCTGTTCGGCAGCCGGCCGAAGGAGGTGGAGCGCCTGTGGGAGCCCTTCATGGGCGCGGCGCGGCGTCTCCAGGCGCGCTTTCCCGGCCTGCGCCTGGCCACGCCGGTCGCCGCCTCGGTCGACGCGCAGGTGCGCGCGCGGGCGGCGAACGAGCCGGATCTGCTACTGATCCCGGAGGATGAGCGGGCGGACGCCTACGCCGCCTGCGACGCCGCCATCGCCTGTTCGGGCACCGCGACGTCCGAGCTGGCGCTGGCGGGCGCGCCGACCGTGGTGGGCTATCGCGCCGACGGGCTCAGCTATGCGCTGATCCAGCTCCTGCTGCAGACGCCCTATATCAGCCTGGTGAATATCGAGGCGGGCGAGGAATTGATGCCCGAATTCCTGCAGAGAAGCTGCGCGCCCGAGCCGCTGGCCGAGGCGGCCGGCCGTTATCTGGCGGACCCGGCGGAGGCGGCGGACATCTCCGCGCGCCTGCGCGCAGCGGCGCAGGCGCTGAAGGGAGAGATGGAAAGCCCGGCGGCCGAGGCCGCGCGGGCGATCCTTACCGAGATCGGCGTTCCGCTCAGGACCGCTGGATGATCGGGGTGTAGTCCCGCTCCGGCGCGCCGGTATAGAGCTGGCGCGGGCGGCCGATGCGCTGGTTCGGGTCTTCCAGCATTTCCTGCCATTGCGCGATCCAGCCGACGGTGCGGGCCAGCGCGAACAGCACGGTGAACATCTCGGTCGGGAAGCCCATCGCCTTCAGGGTAATGCCCGAATAGAAGTCGATATTCGGATAGAGCTTCTTCTCGACGAAATACTCGTCCTCCAGCGCGATCTTCTCCAGCTCCATGGCGACCTCCAGCATGGGGTCGTCCTTCATGCCGAGCTCGCCGAGGACGCGGTGCGCGGTGGACTGCATGACCTTCGCGCGCGGGTCGTAATTCTTGTAGACGCGGTGGCCGAAGCCCATCAGGCGGAACGGATCGTTCTTGTCCTTGGCCTTGGCGATGTATTCGGGAATTCGGTCGGCCGTTCCGATCTCCTGCAGCATCATCAGCGCCGCTTCGTTGGCGCCGCCATGGGCCGGGCCCCACAGGCAGGCGACGCCCGCCGCGATACAGGCGAACGGGTTCGCGCCGGACGAGCCGGCCAGACGCACTGTGGAAGTGGAGGCGTTCTGCTCGTGGTCGGCGTGCAGGATGAAGATCTTGTCCATCGCATCGGCGAACACCGGATTGGTCTGGTATTCCTCCGCCGGCACGGCGAAGCACATGCGCAGGAAGTTTTCCGCGTAGCCCAGATGGTTCTGCGGCGTCACGAAGGGCTGGCCGACCGAGTATTTGAACGCGCGCGCCGCGATCGTCGGCATCTTCGCGATCATGCGGTGGCTGGCGACCATCCGCTGGTACGGATCGGTGATGTCGGTGGAGTCGTGATAGAAGGCCGACAGGGCGCCGACGGCGCCGACCATGATCGCCATCGGGTGGGCGTCGCGGCGGAAGCCGTTGAAGAACTGGTCGAACTGCGTGTGCAGCATCGTGTGGTAGGTAATGGACTCGTTGAAAGCGTCCAGCTCGCCCTTGTTCGGCAGTTCGCCGTGCAGCAGCAGGTAGCAGACCTCGACGAAATTGGACTTCTCGGCCAGCTGGTCGATCGGATAGCCGCGATAGAGCAGCACGCCCTCGTCGCCGTCGATATAGGTGATCTTGCTTTCGCAGCTGGCGGTGGAGGCGTAGCCGGGGTCGAAGGTGAAGTGGCCGGTTTCGGCGTACAGCTTGCGCACGTCGATCACGTCCGGGCCGATCGTGCCGGAATACACCGGCAGCTCCACCGGTTTTCCGTCTGCGGTCACCGTCGCCGGCGCGGCGTCTTTCAGATTGCTTTCCATCCGACTTCCCCTCTTGAGTCCCGTGTCCGGCGGCGCGTCAGGCTTCGGCCTGATCTCCTATGCGAGCCAGACTTTCTTCACGTCCCAGTATCGCTAGCACTTGGCCGATATCCGGCGCCGGAGCCCCAGCGGTCAGCGCCGCGCGAAGCGGCTGCCCGATCTTACCAAATCCGACGCCTTCGTCCTCAACGAAATGTTGCAGCGCATCATGTAGAGGGTCTTCCTCCCAAGGCGCAATAGAATCAATCGCTTTTGCCAGTCTTTGAAGGCGCTCCCGCGCCTCCGGCGTCAGGGCTTTTTCGCTCTTGCCCTCAATGGCCAGCGGGCGGCTCATCCGGATGAAGCGGGTCTGGCCGTCCAGCTCCGCCACCGTCTGGGCGCGGCCTTTCAGGATGGGCATGGCGCGGCCGATCCGGTCCGCCGTAACCGTGTCCACCGCCTCGCCGGTTTCGGTGCGCAGCCAGTCCAGGAACAGGCCGGTCAGGCGTTCGTCGTCGGCCTGTTTCATCCAGTGCGCGTTGACGCTTTCCATCTTGGCGAAGTCCAGCCGCGCGGGGGCTTTGTTCAGACCCTCCAGATCGAAGGCGGCGATCGCCTCCGCGTCGCTGAACAGCTCCTGGTCGCCGTGCGCCCAGCCGAGGCGCAGCAGATAATTGCGCAGCCCCTCGGGCAGGAAGCCCATCTTGCGGTAGGCGTCGACGCCGAGCGCGCCGTGGCGCTTGGACAGTTTCGCGCCGTCCGGCCCGTGGATCAGCGGGACATGGGCGAAGGCCGGGACGTCCCAGCCGAGCGCGCGATAGATCAGCGTCTGGCGCACCGCATTGGTCAGATGGTCGTCGCCGCGGATGATGTGGGTGACGCCCATATCGTGATCGTCGGCGATCACGGCCAGCATATAGGTCGGCGTGCCGTCGGCGCGCAGCAGGACCAGATCGTCCAGCTGGCGGTTGGCGACCGCGACGCGGCCCTGGACCGCATCCTCGATCACCGTCTCGCCGTCGTCGGGCGTGCGGAAGCGCAGGGCGCAGGGCTGATCCGCCGGCGCTTCCTTGTCGCGCCAGAGCGAGCGGAACGCGCGGCCGTCCTCGCGCGCCTTTGCGCGCTCGGCTTCGATCTCTTCCTGCGTCATGGCGCAGCGATAGGCCGCGCCGGCGGCGATGAGCGCTTCTGCGACCTCGGCGTGGCGGGCCTCGTTCTTCGACTGGAAGACGGGCGGCTCGTCCGGGGCGAGGCCCAGCCAGTCCAGCCCGTCCAGAATCGCCTGCGTGGCCTCCGCCGTGGAGCGGGCGCGGTCGGTGTCCTCGATCCGCAGCAGGAACCGGCCGCCGTGACGGCGCGCATAGACATAGTTGAACAGCGCCGTACGCGCCCCGCCGATATGAAGATAACCGGTGGGCGATGGCGCAAACCGCGTGACGATCATGGCGTGAAAGCGGAACTCGGCTTTGCGGGGGCGGGGAGGCGGCCTGATAGCACGCGCATCCTTTCGAGCCTAGCTGGCGGCGCCGCGGCAGACCGTTAGAGTGGGAAAAGAACGGCGGCCCGGGGGGTGCTGTGGCGGTTCTTGCGACGGAAACGGCGTCTTTCGCCGCGCCTTCGCTGCGCCGGCTGTGGTCGGACGCGCGGCTGGAGACGTGCGCCGCGCCCCCCATGGCGCTGGGCGCCGGCGTGCTTCTGTATTTCCAGTCGCCATGGGCCGCGCCGCCTCTCCTCATGATGGCCTTGATGGCCGCCGCGCTCGCCGCGCGCTGGGCCGGCGCGCGCTATCTGTGGCGGACAATTCTGCGCTGGGCCGTCGCGGCGCTGGCCTGGGCGGCGCTCGGCTATGGCGCGGCGGGATGGCGGACATGGGACGTGGCCGGGCCGGTGATGCCGGACACCGACCGCGCATGGACGGTGGAGGGATGGGCCGCGAAGCTGGATCCCGGCGCCCGCCCCGCCGTCACCATTGCGGTCACCCGCATCGCAGGCCTGAGCCCGGAGGAAACGCCGGCGCGCGTGCGCGTGCGGGTCAGCGGCGAGGCGCCGATGCTGGGCGAGGGGCTGCGCGTGCGTGCGGGCCTCGGCCCGCCGCCCGGACCCTCGGCGCCCGGCGACTATGATTTCTCCCGCCAGGCCTATTTCGACCGGCTGGGCGGCACCGGCTTTTCCTATGGCGCGGCGCAGCCCGCGGACATCCCGGGCGGCGGCTTCACACGGGCGGTGGCGCATCTGCGCGGCGCTATCGGGGCGCGGATTCGGGGCCATGTGCCGGACCATCGCGGCGGCATTCTGGTCGCGCTGGTCACCGGCGACCGCAGCGGCGTGGCGCCGGCGGACACCGACGCGCTGCGCGCCTCCGGCCTTGCGCACGTGCTGGCGATTTCCGGCCTGCACATGATGCTGGTCGGGGGCGGGGTGCTCGCCTTCGCCAGCCTGGTTCTGGCCGCCATCGGGCCGCTGGCGCGCAGCTATGACATCCGCAAGCCGGCGGCGCTGTGCGCGCTGGCCGCCGCGACCGGCTATCTGATGATTTCCGGCGCGCCGGTGTCGGCCCAGCGGGCCTGGGTAATGCTGTCGGTTATGCTGATCGCGCTGATCTTCGACCGGCGCGCGCTGACGCTGCGCAATGTGGCGGTGGCGGCGGTGATCGTGCTGCTGCTGGCGCCGGAGAGCCTGTTCGAGGCGGGCTTCCAGATGTCCTTCGCCGCTACGGCGGGGCTGATCGCGGCCTATGAGGCGCTGCGCGCGCGCCGTCTCATGGCCGCGCGCGAACGCTCGCTCTGGGCGGGGGGCTTACGTTTCTTCGGCAGTCTCAGCATGACCAGCCTGGTGGCCGGGGCGGCGACCGGCGGCTTCGCCGCCTATCACTTCAACCGCATGGCCACCTACGGCATGGCCGGAAACCTGGCCGCCATGCCGGTTTTCACCCTGTGGGTCATGCCCACGGCCGCCATCGGCGTCGCCCTGATGCCCATCGGGCTGGAGGGGCCGGCGCTGAAACTGTCGGCGATGGGGCTAGGCGTGGTGTTGCGGGCCGGGGAGATCGTGGCGGGGCAGGCCGGGGCGCTGACGCCCACGGCGTCCGCGCCGCCGCTGGCGCTCGGGATCTACAGTCTTGGCTTCGTGCTGATCTGCGCGGGCCGGGCGGCGGTGCGCGCCGGGGGGCTGGCGGCGATGGGGCTGGCCGGCGCGATCTGGATGACCGCGCCGCATCCGCTGCTCTGGATTTCCGACAGCGCAGTCGTGGCCGGAACGGCGGACGGGGCGATCTACGCCACCGACCGGCGCCGCTCCCGCTATGGGGTGGACCGCTTCGCCCAGCGCCAGGGCCTGGGCGACGAGGCGCCGGTGCGCGCCTTCCGCGATATCGCCGAATGCGACGGGGCGGGCTGTGTCGGCTGGCTGAACGGGGTGCGCGTCGCCGCGCCGCAGACGCGCGCGGCGGTGGTGGAGGATTGCGCCGCGGCGGACGTGGACCTGATTGCGTTTCGCGAGCCGGTGTCGGCGCGCCTGCGCCGCACATGCGGCGCGGTGCTGCTGGACGGCGGCGTGCTCGGCGGGCGCGGCGCGGCGACCGTGTCGCGCGACGGGCAGGGCGAACTGGTCCTGCGCCACGCCGACGCAACGGCCTGGCGGCCGCCATACGCGGACCGACAGTTCGCTGGACGCTAGGTCGCGGGACGCTAGTGGTATTTGCGGTAGAGGCTGACCAGCTGGCCCTGCACGCGCACGCGGTCGGGACCGAAGATGCGGGTCTCGTATTCCGGGTTGGCCGCCTCCAGCGCGATTGAGCCGCCCTTGCGGCGCAGCCGCTTCAGCGTCGCTTCCTCATCGTCCACCAGCGCCACGACGATGGCGCCGTTATCGGCGGTCTCGCAGCGGCGGATCACCGCGATGTCGCCGTCATGGATGCCGGCGTCGATCATCGAATCGCCCTTCACGGTCAGGGCGTAATGCTCGCCGGAGCCCAGCATGTCGGGCGGCAGGGCGATGCGGTCGGTCTCGTGCTGGATCGCCTCGATCGGCACGCCGGCCGCGATGCGGCCCATCAGCGGCACCTCGACCATGTTGGAGGGGGCGGGCGGGGGCGCGGCGGGGCGCTCCGGCTCCTGGCGGGCGCCGCCCTGGATCATCTTGGGCTGGAAACCCGAAGACGCCGGCGCGTCGTCCGGCAGTTTCAGCACTTCCAGCGCGCGGGCGCGGTGGGCCAGGCGGCGGATGAAGCCGCGCTCCTCCAGCGCCGTGATCAGCCGGTGGATGCCGGATTTGGAAGCCAGGTTCAGCGCTTCCCGCATCTCGTCGAAAGAGGGGGAGACCCCGTCTTCCTTCAGGCGGCGGTCGATGAACAGCAGGAGTTCTTTTTGCTTGCGGGTCAGCATAGTCCAATCCTCCCCGAAATCCGTGAACAAACCGGAAACGTGGGATTCGTGTTCTATGTGTGTTCTAAATCCGGGTCAAGGCGACCCCAGCCGAAACAGGGCTTTAACCGTCCGCCTCCGCCGGGACCGTATGCCCGGCCAGGGCCAGGAACCGCTCCAGGATCGCGTGGCCGTGCTCGCTGGCGATGGATTCGGGGTGGAACTGCACGCCGTGCACCGGGCGGCGCGCATGGCGCAGGCCCATGATCTCCCCGTCCTCGGTCCAGGCGTTGACGGCGAGCGTGTCGGGCAGGCCATCGCGCAGCACGGCCAGGCTGTGATAGCGCGCCGCGGTGAACGGATCGGGCAGGCCCTTCAGCACGCCGTCGTCGGCGTGGTGGATTGCGCTGGTCTTGCCATGCATCACCGCCCGCGCCGGGGCGACCGTTGCGCCGAACGCCGCGCCGATCGCCTGGTGGCCGAGACAGACCCCGAGAATGGGAAGGTCCGCCGGCGCCTGGCGGATCAGGTCGACGCAGATTCCGGCCTCCGCCGGCGTGCAGGGGCCGGGGGAGAGCAGCACCGCGTCGGCGCCCATAGACAGGGCCTGGGCCACGGTGACGTCGTCATTGCGCAGGCACTCCGCCTCGGCCCCTAGCTCGATGGCGTAGTGCAGCAGGTTGTAGGCGAAGCTGTCGTAATTATCGACGATCAGCAGGCGCGCGGGGCGCGCCGGCGCACCGGTCATTGCGTCGTGTCACCCAGCGCAAGATCGATCTGGTCCGGATAGGTCTCGACCCGGTATTCGTCGAACAGGGCGTTCTGGAATTGCACGAACAGATCGCTGGCCAGTTCGTCGCCCAGCTCCGCCGAAACGTTCGGCGCGTCCTCCGCCTGTTGTTCGATTTTGGTGACGCGGGCCAGCGCCCGGCTGTCGCCGGCGGTGCGTCCGCTGATCAGCTCGCCCTGCGCGGCCTCGAACAATTCGGCGGACAGGCGCGCGTCGACCGGCCCGGCGCTCTGGCCGCGCTTGAACACGGCCAGTTCGATGCGCGCCGGCTGGCCGATGGCCTCCGCCGCTTCGCCGAAACTGCCGCCGCCCTCGATAATCTCCCGCGCGCGGGCCTCGACCTCCTGCAGCGCCTCGCCGACCTGGCGGGATCGCCAGAAGGCGCGCGCGTCCTCGCGCGCCTCGCTCAGGGTCGCGACGCGCTGGGCCTGGATGTCGTCGACGCGGACCACGGCGTAGCCGTTGCCGTCCGGCAGTTCGACCAGATCGCTGGTCTGGCCGGCGGCCATGGAGAAGGCGCGGCTCAGCAGCTCCGGCGCCGCGGCGAGGTCGATATAGAAATCGCCGTGCATGTCGCGGCCCTGGGCGCTGACCGGGGCGTAGGACTGCGCGGCGACGCCGGCTTCGCGCGCGGCTTCCTCCAGCGTCATGCCTGCGCCGCGCGCGTCTTCCAGTTCGGAGATCGCCTCGTACAGCGTGTCGGTCGCGCCGTCCCGCGCGAGCTCGGCGCGCAGCGCTTCGGTGGAGGCGTCCAGATTGGCCTCCTGCGCCTCGGTCGCGCCGGTCACCTGGATCGCGGCCCAGCCGAGCACGCCTTCGGCGACCACGACTCTGGGCTCCGTCGATTCGAAAATGGCCTCGGCGATCTGCGCGTCCACGATGTCGGCGCGCGCGGCCTCGTCCTGGATGATCGGGCTGGCGAGGTTCAGCGACGCGGCGATATCGCCCGGCGCCTCGCCGGCGCGCAGCCGTTCGGCGGCGGCGTTGGCGGTCTCCTCGTCCTGCGCCGCGATCTGCACAAAGGAGCGGGTGGCGGGGGAGGACATGCTCTCGCGCCGGAATTCGAACAGCGCCTCCACGTCGTCGTCGCTGACTTCGACGATGGCCTCCATCGTCTCCATGTTCAGCCAGACCACGGTGAGCGCACGCAGCTCAGGGAAGGTGAAGGCCTGGCCGTTCTCGTCGATCAGCGCCTGCAGGTCCGCATCGCTCGGCTCCTCGTCCAGATCGACCAGGGCGGCCGGAAGGATCAGGACCTCGGCGGTGCGGGTTTCGTTGCGATAGGCCTCGCGCGCGTCGACGAAGACTTCCGGCGGCCGCATGCGGACCAGCGCGGAGTTCAGGATCTGTCCGCGCGCGATATCGGTGCGGATGGAGTCCTCATAGTTGCGCGGCGTCATGCCGACCCCGCCCAGCGCCGACTCGTACACGTCGCGGCTGAACTCCCCGCGCACGGTGTCCTGGAAAGCCTCGGTCGCGCGGATGTCCTGCGACACCGCGGCGTCGGACGCGCCGAGATTCATGTCGCTGGCCTTCGCGTCGATCGCGGCGCCCTGCATCATCTGCTGCAGGATCTGCTGGTCCAGCCCGGCGGCGCGCGCATCCTGCGTCGTGAAGGCGCGGCCGGACTGCGTCGCCTGCCGCTGCACCGCGGTGCTGAACGCCCGCTGGTAATCGGACACGGTGACGGTTTCGGGGCCCACGCGCCCGACTGCGTCGCCAGCGCGCATGGTGAAGATGTCGTTCACCCCCCATACCGCGAACGAGGCGGCGAGGATGACAATGATCGGAATGGCGATTTTGGATTTCGCCGCGTTACGCAGGCCAGCGAGCATGGAATGACTTCGGGGTTGTGCGGATGTGCGGCGGACATTAGGGGCGAGCCCGCCGAGGAACAAGCACGAGGGCGCCGGCGAATGCTTTCAGTTGCAGTGCAGCGAAAGACAAGTATACAGAGCGTCCGTTTTTGGGTGACCGAAGTACGATGAAATCCCCACTAATTGTCGGAAACTGGAAAATGAACGGGCTTCAGGCCGCTCTGGCCGAAGCCCGCGCGACCGCGGAGGCGGTGGCGAATCTGGACCGTGACGTGGTCATTTGCCCGCCCGCCACGCTGATTGCGGACATGGCGCGCGCCCTGGAGGGGACCAATGTTTCGGTCGGCGGCCAGGATTGCCACGGCGCCGAATCCGGCGCGCATACCGGCGACATCAGCGCCCAGATGCTGGTCGACGCCGGCGCGTCTTACGTGATCGTCGGTCATTCCGAGCGCCGCGCGGACCATGGCGAGGCGGACGCCTCTGTCTGCGACAAGGCGCAGGCGGGGCTGAGCGCCGGGCTGAAAACGATTCTCTGCGTCGGGGAGACCGAGGAATTCCGCCGCAAGGGACAGCATCTTCATGTCGTCGAGTCGCAGATCGACGGATCCTGCCCGCGCCACGCGACGCCGGAGACGCTGGCCATCGCCTATGAGCCCGTCTGGGCCATCGGCACGGGCCTGACGGCGGGGCCGGCGGAAATCGAGGAAATGCACGCCCATATCCGCGACCGGCTGATCCGAACGCTGGGCCCGCAATGGGAGAACGGCCTCATCCTGTATGGCGGGTCGGTGAAACCCGACAACGCCGCGGAAATCCTGGCCCTTGAGGGGGTCGGCGGGGTGCTGGTCGGAGGGGCCAGTCTGAAGGCCGCGGACTTCACGAAAATCGCCTCGGCTTAACGAAAAATCCACCGCGTTTTCTAAGCCCTTCCTTATCATTTCCGGGCAACAATCGGCCGTCGCTAACCAGTAAGGGCCGACCGAGTGATGAAAGCGGGGCCGGATAATCTCGCCCGAACCGTGATCTATGATCCGGTGACGCAAAACCTGCGCGCGACTCGCTATGGCCTGTACGAGGCCGGCTTTCGGGAGATCGAGGGCTATAACGAGCTGGGCGAAGTGCGGAAGCGTCTGGCCAGCGGGCCGATGGATTTGCTGGTGGCCGAAGCCGGCGAGAACGAGGAAGTCTATGACCTTGTCCGCCAGCTGCGCCAGGGCAAGCTGTCCGAAAATCCGTTCTCTGTCGTGTTCATCACGTCCTGGCGAAGCGACCAGGAAGCGGTGGGCGCCGCGCTGCGCTCCGGCGCCGACGATCTGATCATCCGGCCGTTCTCCACCAATTTCATCGACACGCGCATTCGCAGCGCGATCGACAACCGCAAACAATTCGTCGTGACCAGCGACTATATGGGCCCCGACCGGCGTGGCGCGGTGCGCGACGAGGCCGGGCCGCGGGTGCGCATGTTCGATGCGCCCAACACGCTGCAGAGCGCCGTGAAGGGCGACCGCGGCGCGATGGAGGCCCGCCAGGCGGAAATCGAATCCTACAAGGACATCGTGCGCCGCGAGCGCGCGGTCCGCATCGCGGTCAAGATCGGCGTGGAGATCCAGCTGGCCAAGGAGGGCAAGCGCCCCTCCAGCAGCGTCTACATGCTGGCGCGCGAGCTTTACGTGGCGGTGGACCAGGTCGATCCGGAGGCCGCCAAGCTGGCCGGGGCGATGGTGCGCGGCCTGTCGTCCAGCGACGACCTGCAGAAATCGTTCAAGCTGGCCAAGGAGCTGGCGCTCGGCGTCTGCGTGATCTGCGGCGAGCACGACGCGGGCGAGGACGCCTATGTCTCCGAAATCGAGGGCCTGCTCGGAAACGTGCGGGACCGCGACGAGGAGCAGGCTGCGTAAGCCCAGCCGCCGGGCTGGCGCGACGCGCCCGGCGCCGCTAAAAGGCCCCCAGATTCAAAGGCAGGGCCCCCGCACCCGGGGGACGGACGCCGTTCAAGCGAACGAACCGACATGCATCTGGTCATCCTCATCATCCATTTCATTCTCTGCGCCGCCCTGATCGGCCTGATCCTGCTCCAGCGCTCCGAAGGCGGCGCGCTGGGCGTTGGCGGCGGCGGCGGGCCGGGCGGCCTGATGTCGGGCCGCGGCGCGGCGAACCTGCTGACGCGCACCACGGCCGGCCTGGCCGCGGCCTTCTTCGTCACCTCGATCCTGCTGACGGTGACGGTGGCGCGGAACGACGCGGGCTCCAGCGTTCTGGACCGGGTGAATTCGCCGACGGATATTTCCGTGCCGGACCTCGGCCCCGCGCCGGAGCCGGTGGACAGCGACGAGCCCGCGGCGCCCCAGCCGGTCATTCCGGACGCCGAATAGGCCGCTCCCGCACCGCCGGCGCCCTTTTGCACATGCAGGGCGCATTGGCGTGTTCCAGCCCGAAACGAATCTGCGCTAAGGTGGCGCTCCATGGCGCGCTATATTTTTATTACGGGCGGCGTGGTCTCCTCCCTTGGCAAAGGTCTCGCATCCGCCGCTCTCGGCGCGCTGCTGCAGGCCCGCGGCTACAAGGTCCGCCTCCGCAAGCTCGATCCGTATCTGAACGTCGACCCCGGCACGATGTCGCCGTACCAGCACGGCGAGGTTTTCGTCACCGATGACGGGGCGGAGACCGATCTGGACCTCGGCCATTATGAGCGGTTCACCGGGGTGTCGGCGCGCCAGTCGGACAACATCACGACCGGGCGCATCTATCAGCAGATCATCGAGACCGAGCGCCGCGGCGGCTATCTGGGCGCCACGGTCCAGGTCATCCCGCACGTCACGGACGCGCTGAAGCGCTTCATCCTGGCGCCGGCGGACGACGCCGATTTCGTGCTGTGCGAGATCGGCGGCACGGTCGGAGACATCGAGGGTCTGCCCTTCTTCGAGGCGATCCGTCAGGTGGGGCAGGAACTGGGGCGCGACAGCGTCCTGTTCATGCACGTCACGCTGCTGCCCTTCATCAAGGCGGCCGGCGAGATGAAGACCAAGCCGACCCAGCACAGCGTCAAGGAGCTGCGCTCCATCGGCATCCAGCCGGACATCCTGCTGTGCCGCTGCGAATTCCCGATCAGCGCCGACGACCGGCGCAAGCTGGGCCTGTTCTGCAATGTCCGGCCCGAAGCGGTGATCCAGGCGCTGGACGCGCCCAGCATCTATCAGGTGCCGCTGGACTATCACGCCGAAGGGCTGGACCGCGAAGTGCTGGCCCATTTCCGGATGGACGACGCCCCGGCGCCGGACCTGTCCGGCTGGACCGAAATCGCCGACCGCATTCGCGCGCCGGACGGCGAGGTCACGATCGGCGTGGTCGGCAAGTACACCGAGCTTCTGGACGCCTATAAATCGCTGACCGAGGCGCTGGTCCATGGCGGCATCGCCAATAATGTGAAGGTCCGCATCGAGTGGATCGAGAGCCAGCGCTTCGAGTCCGGCGACGGCGACGTGGAGCCGCTGGAGAACGTGCACGGCGTGCTGGTGCCCGGCGGGTTCGGGGAGCGCGGCGCCGAAGGCAAGATCCGCGCGGCGCGTTTCGCGCGCGAGCGGCGCGTGCCGTATTTCGGCATCTGTTTCGGCATGCAGATGGCGGTGATCGAGGCGGCGCGGAACCTGGCCGGGGTGCCGGACGCAACCTCCACCGAATTCAGCGACGACGGCGAGGCGGTCGTCGGCCTGATGACCGAATGGATGTATCAGGGCGAGCTGCAGCGCCGGGAAGAGGGCGGAGACCTGGGCGGCACGATGCGCCTTGGCGCCTATCCGGCGCGGCTGCGCCAGGGCTCCAAGATCGCCGAAATCTATGGACAGTCGGATATCAGCGAACGCCACCGCCACCGCTATGAGGTGAACGTCCATTATCGCGACCGGCTGGAGAATGCAGGGCTGATCTTCTCGGGCATGTCGCCGGACGGGCTGCTGCCGGAGATCGTGGAATACGCCGACCATCCCTGGTTCATCGGCGTGCAGTTCCACCCGGAGCTGAAGTCGCGCCCCTTCGAGCCGCACCCGCTGTTCGCCAGCTTTATCGAGGCAGCCGTCGAGCAGAGCCGGCTGGTCTAGGCCGATGGCGCGGCCACAAGGCCAGACCCCCGCACGCGCATCGACGGTCGCACACGCGCCGTTGCCCGAGGGCTTCGCGCACTCCCCGGCCGCGCGCCGGGCGCTGGAGTTGCTGAAAAGCGACGAGGCGGTCCTGAACATTTCGGGCCGCGCCGGCACCGGCAAGACGACGCTGATCCGCTATCTGATACAGGCGGACCCGGACACGCCAACCGTTCTGCTGGCGCCGACCGGGATCGCGGCCATCAACGCCGGCGGCCAGACCATCCATTCCTTTTTCGGCTTTCCCCCGCGCATCCTGAACGAGGAGGCGCTGGAGGGCCGCTGGGTCAAGCGCGTCCTGCGCGAGGTCCAGCGCATCATCGTGGACGAAATCTCCATGGTCCGCTGTGACGTGCTGGACGCGATGGATATCCGCCTGCGCAACGCCAAGCGCGACCCGCGCCCGTTCGGCGGCGTGCAGCTGGTCTTTGTCGGCGATTATTTCCAGCTGCCGCCCGTCATCCCGCAGACCGAGAGCGAGGTTCTGGCCGCGATGGGATACGAGAACGGCTTCGCCTTCGGCGCTCATGTGATGCGCAATGTGGAGCCGGCGCATCTGCGGCTGGAGACGATCCACCGCCAGACCGAAGAAGCCTTTATCGACTTGCTGGGCGGCGTGCGGACGGACCCGGCGGACTCGCGCTGCGTCGCGGAGCTGAACGAGCATTGCTACGGCCCGCACCGGGAGGGGGTCACCCCGGTCATCCTCACCACGATCAACGCCCGCGCGGACCAGTACAATCAGCGCCGGCTGGAGGCGCTGCCCGGCGAGGTGCGCGGCTATGAAGGCGCCTCGGAAGGCAATTACGATCTGTCGCGCGAAAAGCCGCCGGCCCCGCCGGGACTGGTGCTGAAACCCGGCGCACGCGTCATGGCGCTGAAGAACGACGCCAACGGCCGCTGGGTGAACGGTTCGCTGGGCGTGGTCTCCTCGCTCGGCGACAAATCGGTGATGGTGCTGTTCGACCATGCCGACGGGCCGGTCGAGGTCGGCAAATCCGACTGGGAAAAGGTGCGCTATGACTGGGAGGAGGGGGCGGAAAAGATCGTCTCCTCGGTCACCGGCAAATACAGCCAGATCCCGCTCCAGCTCGCCTGGGCCGTCACGATCCACAAGGCGCAGGGGCTGAGCTTCGACGACGTGCGCGTGGACATGGGCCGCGCCGCCTTCGCGCCGGGCCAGGCCTATGTCGCCCTGTCGCGGGCGCGCACGCTGGACGGGCTGTCGCTCGCCCGGCCGTTGACCGAAGGCGATTTCTTCATCGACCCGGCGGTCGCCCGATACGATCTGGATATCGAGCGCACGGCGGAATTCGTCTAGCTTCGCTCAGGGACGGGGTTCTGCGGGGCGGGGGACATGGCGGCCATCGGGGCGGCGGACGGCCGGGTGCGGCGGTATCTGGGGCCATACAATATTGCGCGCTATTGCACCGCGGCGGCGCTGGCCGCCTGCGTGGCGTTCGTCTGGCTGTCGCTGGCCATGCCGGTCACGGACGCCTCCTTTGCGCCGGCGGCGGAGCCGGGCCGCATCTTCGTCGTCGCCGGCGGGCGGGCGTTCGAGGCCGATGCGGAGACGAATGTCGCGTTCCGTCCGGACGGCGGCGGGACGCTGAGCCTCACCGCCGGGGAGCTGGCCTCGGTGGACGCTGCGATCTCCGCCGAGCGCGGGCGGCTGGCGGCGGCGCTCGGCGACGGAACGGTCCGGGGCGTGCTGATCGATATTGAGGGCGTCCGGCGGGATATCGCCATCACGGCCCGGCCGGCGCATCTGACCGACCTGAACGCGACCTACTGGCTGGTCCTGATCTTCGGCCTGGTCGGCTTTCTGTTCGCCGTCGGCGTCTGGGCCGTGCGGCCGCGGGACGAGGCGGCGATCCTGTATTTCTGGACCGGCGTGCTGCTGCTCGCCTCCTCCTGCACGGATGCGCTGTTCGAGCTGTGGAGCCTCGCGACGCCCGTCTGGGCGGCGGTCGTCATCCTGACCGTCAACGTCGTGATCCTGAATCCGTTTGCGCTGCTGTTCGTGGTGCTGTTCGCGCGGTTCCCGAAACGGCTGGTACCGTCCCGCATCATGGTCCCGGCCATGTGGGCGGCCGGGGCGGCGGCGGTCGTCACCGCCGCGATGGTCCCGGTCTTCGGAACCGCGCCGGCCGGGGCGCTGCAGGGCGCGGCCTATCTGGCGCTGCTGATCCTGGTGCTGGTGCAGTTCTGGGTGGGCCGGAAGGACCCCGCGGCGCGTCAGGCGGTGACGGTTCTGGTCACCGTCATCGTCACCGGGATCGCGCTGTACGCGCTGACCACGGTCCTGCCGACGATCCGCGGCGAGTACGCGCCGTTGCAGGAGGTCATCGCCTTTCCGCTGTTCATCCTGATCTATGGCGGGATCGGGCTGGCGGTCGTGCGCACCGGCCTGTTCGCGCTCGACGGCTGGGTGCGCAACGTCATGGTCTCGGTCGCCGTCATCGCCGCGGCGCTGGTCATCGATCTGGCCCTGCTGGGCTGGCTGGTGCAGCAGCAGAGCGTGGCGCTGGGCCTGTCCTTCGCCGCGGTGGCGCTGGTCTATCTGCCGGTGCGGGAGGGGCTGGCCCGCCGCGCCCAGCGCCGGCGAATGGAGCAGAACCAGACCGCGTTGCAGAAAGCGACGGATCTGGTCTTCGCCACGGGCGGGGAGGATCGCGGCCGCCGCTGGTCCGACGCGGTCGCGGCCACGTTCCAGCCGCTGGAGATCGCGCCTGATCCTGCGCCGGCAGCCGCGCCGAAACTGGGGGAAGGGGGCGCGACCCTGCGCCTGCCGGCGGTGGAGGGCGCGCCCGGCCTGATCTGCCGCCACGCCGACGCCGGCCGCCGCGCCTTTGGGCCGGGAGACGTGGAGGCGGCGCGCGCGCTGGTGGCGATCGTGGAGCGGCTGGGCGCGGCGCGCGACGCCTATGTCCAGGGCGTCGCCGAGGAGCGCCAGCGCATCGCCCGCGACCTGCACGACGACGTATCCGGCCGTCTGGCCGCCAGCCTGCACCGGCGCGACCATGAGCGGGTCCATATGGACGTGCGCGAGGCCATCGCCGACATCCGCACCATCGTTTCGGGCCTGGCCGGCAAGCCGCGCCGTCTGGGCGATCTGCTGGCGGAGCTGCGCTATGACAGTATCGGGCGGTGCGAGGGGGCGGGCGTGGCGCTGGACTGGCCGCCGGGGCCGGAACTGGCCGACGAGCGTCCGCTGGACTATCGCGTCTACCGCCATCTGATGGCCGCGGTGCGCGAAAGCGTCAGCAATATCCTGCGCCATTCCGGCGCGACCCGGGCGCGCATCGCCTGCGCGCTGGACGGCGAGCGCCTGTCGGTGACGATCATCGACAATGGCTGCGGCCTGCCGCCGGAGGTTCTCACCGACGGGCGCGCCGGGAACGGGCTGCGCAACTGCACCGTCCGGGCCGAGGCGCTGGGCGGGCGGTTCGAGATCGCGCCGACGGAGCAGGGCGCCGCGGTGCGCTTCGACGGGCTGAACCTGGCCCCGGCGGGCTAGGACCGCCGCTGCGCAGAAATTCGCTCCGGACTTGAGCCCTGCGGGGGTTTTCGCTATGTGGCGCGCAGCTTTGGCGGCGCCGCGCGCCGCCTTTACTGATTCCAGCCCTCTGGCTCTAGATTCTGGAGATGCGGCGATGGCCGTCCCTAAGCGAAAAACTACCCCGTCCAAGCGGGGCATGCGCCGCGCGCACGACAAGCTGTCCAGCCCGGCCTATGTCGAGGATCAGGACACCGGCGAACTGAAGCGCCCGCACCATGTCGACCTGAAGACCGGCATGTATCGCGGCAAGCAGATTCTGAAGCCGAAGGAATAGTCCGCCCCCGTCCGGCGCGCCCTAGGGGCGCGGTCCGGGCGCATCGGCGGTTTGACCTGCGGACGGCCCGTTACCCCTGGTAGCGGGCCTTTCGAATGTCTGCGCCCCCCGCGCGGGGGGCGCGAATCCGGCGCGGCGGCTTGCATTTCGGACGCGCCCGGTCCAAAGCCCGATCGCCTTTGTCTGCCTGAAATCGGGGAAAAATCCGTCATGACCGCAATCGTCGACATCATCGGCCGGGAAATTCTGGACAGCCGGGGATTTCCGACCGTGGAGGCCGATGTAGTGCTGGAAGACGGCTCGGTCGGCCGCGCCGCGGTGCCCTCCGGCGCCTCCACCGGCGCGCACGAGGCGCACGAGCTGCGCGACGGCGGCCAGCGCTATGCCGGCAAGGGCGTTCTGCAGGCCGTGGACGCCGTCAACGGCGAGATTTTCGACGCGCTGGGCGGTTTCGACGCCGAGGATCAGCGCCGCATCGACAAGACCCTGATCGATCTGGACGGCACCCCGAACAAGGCGCGCCTGGGCGCGAACGCCATCCTGGCGGTGTCCCTGGCCGCGGCGAAGGCCGCCGCCGACGCCCATGACACCACGCTGTACCGCTATGTCGGCGGGGCCGGGGCGCGCGTTCTGCCCACGCCGATGATGAATATCCTCAATGGCGGGGCGCACGCGGACAATCCGATCGACATCCAGGAATTCATGGTCATGCCGGTCGGGGCCGACAGCTTCGCCGAGGGACTGCGTATGGGGGCGGAGGTCTTTCAGGCCCTGAAATCCCGCCTGAAAAAGGCCGGACACAACACCAATGTCGGCGACGAAGGCGGCTTCGCGCCGAACCTGAAGAGCGCGACCGAAGCGCTTGATTTCATTTCCGAAGCGATTTCCGACATTGGCTGCACGCCGGGCGACGACGTGGTCTTCGCGCTGGACTGCGCCTCAACCGAATACTTCAAAAATGGCGGCTATATCCTTGAGGGTGAGGGCAAAACGCTGAGCCCCGCCGAGCACGTCCAATATCTGAAGGATCTGGCCGGCGCCTATCCCATCGCCTCCATCGAGGACGGCATGGCGGAAGACGATTTCGAGGGCTGGGCGGCCCTGACCGAGGCGCTGGGCGGCAGCGTCCAGCTGGTCGGCGACGACCTGTTCGTCACCAATCCGGCGCGCCTGGCCGACGGGATCGGCCGCGGCCTGGCCAATTCCATCCTGGTAAAGGTCAACCAGATCGGCACGCTGTCCGAGACGCTGGACGCCGTCGACATGGCCCTGCGCAACAAATACTCGGCCGTGATGTCCCACCGCTCCGGCGAGACCGAAGACGTCACCATCGCCGATCTGGCGGTCGCCACCGGCTGCGGCCAGATCAAGACCGGCTCTCTGGCCCGGTCCGACCGGACGGCCAAATACAACCAGCTCCTGCGGATCGAGGAGGAGCTGGGCGACATGGCGGTCTATGCGGGGCGGGACTTCTTCGCCGGCTGGGGCGGCTAGGTCGCAAATCGCCTAACAATTCTGCTGTAGGTTCTGGCCACGCGCATTACGCGGGTGTAATGTTCGCCGGTACGCGACTCAAAGATCGCGAAATCGGGAGGAACGCCATGAACAGCGCCACCAACAAGGCGATCGCGGCAATCACACTGATCGGAATGGCGGGCTCAGCCGCGCCGGCGCTTGCGGACGACTGGAAGGAGCGTGCGAGGGGGCAGCTCCAGTTCGTCGGCCTGACGCTGGAGGGGGATGGCTGGACGCTGGACCGGGAACTTCATCTGGGCGGGCTCAACGATGCGGACACGGGATTCGTGCCGCTGCGGCTGGATGACCGGACCGACTACGCCATCGTGGCGGTGTGCGACGCGCAATGCGGGGACCTCGACCTCTTCCTCTACGACTCGGATGATTCGCTGGTCGCGGAGGACTGTGCGGAGGCGGGGCTGCCCGTGGTCCACATCACGCCGGACGAGCGGGAGCGGTTCGACCTGGCCGTCAAAATGGTCGAGTGCGCCGAGGCGCCCTGCAGCTACAGCGTCGCGGTCTATTCCGCGCCGGCGCTGACGCCGCGCGGCTTCGCCGACGCGCGTCTGGACCGGCGTGATTCCGATTACTGATCGGTGGTAACGTTTCCCGGGCGAAGACGGGGACGCATCCATGAAAACTCTGATGAGCGGGGCCGGGGCCCTGTGCGCCGGCCTCTGCGCAGCTTTGGCCGCCGCGGCGCCGGCGTCGGCCGATCAGTGGGAAGACGAAGTCCTGGCCCAGCTGCTGGTCGTGGGGCTGGCGCTGGACGGCGAGGGCTGGGAGCTGGACCGCGAGATCGTCGTGGACAGCCTGGGCGCCGGCGAAAGTGACATGTTCTCCTTCAAGACCGAGCCGGGGGTCGAATACGCCCTGATCGGGGTCTGCGACACCGATTGCGCGGACCTGGACATGACGCTGTTCGACAAGCAGGGGAATTTCCTGACCGAGGACGCCGCGACGGACGACGCGCCGGTCCTGCAGTTCGTCGCGCTGAAGGGCAAATACCGGCTGGGCGTCAGCATGTATCACTGCGCCGTGGAGCCGTGCCGATACGGCGTCGCCCTCTTCTCCAACTAGGTCTTTCCGATAGGGCGCTCAGCGACTGCGCGTTAGGGCTTCGCTAACCACGCTGTTTAGCAAAGCGCTAAGCGTGCGGGCGCAGAGTGGCCATGAACCGGCGAGTCGAAAACGCCGGCCGGGAAATGGTGAGACGGCGTGGGCGCGATCAAAAGAGCGATACCGACGATCCTTCTGGCGGGGCTGGTGGTCTATTTCGGCTATCACGGCCTGACCGGGGAACAGGGCGCGCTGGCCTGGGCCGGCTACAAGACCCGAATCGCGGAGCTTGAGGCCGAGCTCGCCATCATCCAGGCCGAGCGGGAGCAGCTCGAAAACCGCGCCAGCCGGCTGCGCGACGCCAGCCTGGATCTGGATCTGGTCGACGAGCGGGCGCGCGAATTGCTCAATGTTTCCGCGCCGGACGAATACGTGATCCGGACCGACTCCAAATATTCGCATCCAAACTAAAATCGGCGCCTCAGCGGCGTCCTACGCTGGACGCCGGCACGGAACCCTTGATAAACCGCCTTTCCCGCCCTCGTTAAAAGGGCGCGCGTCGAGGGAGAGGAATGGCGGATCAACGAACGGCCAAGCGCTCGGCGCGGGGCTCCAAACCAGCGGCAGCAAAGAAAACTCCGGCCAAGGCCAGCGGGCCGGACAAGGACGAGTCGCTCGAGCTTTACAGGGCGATGCTGCTGATCCGCCGCTTTGAGGAAAAAGCGGGACAGCTCTACGGCATGGGCCTGATCGGCGGCTTCTGCCACCTCTATATCGGACAGGAAGCGGTGGTGACCGGCATCCAGTCGGTCATGGAAGACGACGACAAGGTCGTCACCGGCTATCGCTGCCACGGCCACATGCTGGCCTGCGGCATGGACCCCAAGGGGGTGATGGCCGAACTCACCGGACGCATCGACGGATACAGCCGCGGCAAGGGCGGCTCGATGCACATGTTCTCGACGGAAAAGAATTTCTTCGGCGGCCACGGCATCGTGGGCGCCCAGGTGCCGATCGGCGCCGGCCTCGGCTTCTCCTGCAAATACCAGGAGAACGGCAATGTCTGCGCGACCTATTTCGGCGAGGGCGCGGCGAACCAGGGCCAGGTCTACGAGGCGTTCAACATGGCGGCGCTGTGGAAGCTGCCGGTCGTCTTCGTGATCGAGAACAACCGCTACGGCATGGGCACCTCGGTCCAGCGCGCCGCGGCCAATTCCAGCGCGCTGTACGCGCGCGGCGACGCCTTCGGCATTCCGGGCCTGCAGGTGGACGGCATGGACGTGCTGGCCGTGCGCGAGGGCGCGGCGAAGGCCGTGGAGCATGCGCGCAGCGGCGAGGGGCCGTTCATTCTGGAGGCCCAGACCTATCGCTATCGCGGCCACTCCATGTCCGACCCGGCGAAATACCGGACCAAGGAAGAGGTCCAGGACATGCGCTCCAAGCACGACCCGATCGAGCAGATGCGCGCCTTCCTGGTGAAGAAGAAATTCGCCGACGACGAGGACCTAAAGGCCATCGACAAGGACATCAAGGCGCGCGTCAACGAAGCCGCCGAATTCGCACAAACGAGTCCGGAGCCGGATCCGTCCGAACTCTGGACCGACGTCCGGGTGGAGGCCTGATCGATGCCGACGCAAATCACAATGCCGGCGCTCAGCCCCACGATGGAAGAGGGCACGCTGGCCAAATGGCTGGTGAAGGAAGGCGACACCGTCTCCGCCGGCGACGTCATCGCCGAAATCGAGACCGACAAGGCGACCATGGAGGTCGAGGCGGTCGATGAAGGCCGTCTGGGCAAGATCCTGGTCGGCGAGGGCACCGAGGGCGTGGCGGTCAACACGCCCATCGCCCTGCTGCTGGACGAGGGCGAGGACGAGTCGGCGCTGAACGGCGCGGCCTCCGCGCCCGCGCCGCAGGAAGCCAAGGCCGAGGCCCCGGCCGAAGAGGAACCCGCTCCGAGCCAGGAATCGCCCGGCGTCGCGCCGGACAGCGACCCGCTGGGCACGCCGATGAAGCGGATCGCCGCGGAGAGCGATCCGACACCTCCGGAAGGCACGGCCTGGAACAAGGTCGTGCTGCGCGACGCCCTGCGCGACGCGATGGCCGAAGAGATGCGGCGCGACGAGAAGGTCTATCTGATGGGCGAGGAAGTCGCCGAGTATCAGGGCGCCTACAAGGTCAGCCGCGACCTGCTGGAGGAATTCGGCGCCAAGCGCGTGGTCGACACCCCGATCACCGAGCATGGCTTTGCGGGACTCGCCGTCGGCGCGGCGATGGCCGGCCTTCGCCCCATCGTGGAGTTCATGACCTGGAACTTCGCGATGCAGGCGATGGACCAGATCATCAATTCGGCGGCCAAGACGCGCTATATGTCCGGCGGCCAGATGGGCTGTCCCATCGTGTTCCGCGGGCCGAACGGCGCGGCGGCGCGCGTGGCCGCCCAGCACAGCCAGGACTATTCGGCCTGGTACGGCAACATCCCGGGCCTGACCGTTCTGGCCCCCTATGACGCGGCGGACGCCAAGGGCCTGCTGAAGGCCGCGATCCGCAACCCGAACCCGGTGATCTTCCTGGAGCACGAGCTGCTCTATGGCGACGAGGGCGAGGTGCCGGACTGGGAGGACTGGGTCCTGCCGATCGGCAAGGCGCGCATCCGGCGCGAGGGCGACGGCGTCACCCTGGTCGCGCACTCCCGCATGGTGAAGTTCGCGATGGAAGCGGCCGAGGGGCTGTCGGGCCTGGGCGTCGAGGCGGAGGTCATCGACCTGCGCTCCATCCGCCCGCTGGACAGCGACACGGTCGTGGAGTCGGTGAAGAAGACCAACCGCCTGGTCTGCTGCGAGGAAGGCTGGGGCCCGATGGGCGTCGGCGCCGAGATCGCCGCGCGCGTGGTGGCGGAGGCCTTCGACTATCTGGACGCCCCGCCGGCGCGGGTGCACCAGGCCGACGTGCCGCTGCCCTATGCGGCGAATCTGGAGGCGCTGTCGCTGCCCGGAACGGCCGACATCGTCCGCGCCGCCAAAGCCGTCTGCTACCTGGACTAATTTGATGGCAGGTCGCGAAACCCTCATTCCTTGGGTTCGTGACGCCCTTGTCGCGCTCGGTGGCAAGGCAAAAATCGTAGACGTGGCCAAGCAAATTTGGCGGGACCACGAAAGTGAACTCAAGGCCTCTGGGGACCTGTTTTACCGGTGGCAATACGATATGCGCTGGGCTGCGCTTGAGCTGCGTAAGAAGAATATTCTTCGAGACGTAGACGAGCTGCCGCGTGGCGTGTGGGCGCTAAAATAGGCGAAGAGCGAGATGCCGATCCAGATCACCATGCCCGCCCTGTCTCCCACGATGGAGGAGGGCAGCCTCGCCAAATGGCTCAAGAAGGAAGGCGACGAGATCAGCGCCGGCGATGTCATCGCCGAGATCGAGACAGACAAGGCCACGATGGAGGTCGAGGCGGTCGAGGAAGGCGTGCTCGGCAAGATCCTGATCGGCGAGGGTACCGAAGGCGTCGCCGTGAACACGCCCATCGCCCTGCTGCTGGAAGAGGGCGAGGACAAGAGCGCGCTGGACAATTTCGAACCGGGCGCAGCCCCGGCCAAGGCCGAAGCGGCGCCGGCGCCCGAAGCCAAGCCCGAGCCTAAGGCCGAAGCGCCCGCCGCGAACGGCGGCGCCGCCCCGGCGCCCGCGCCCAAGGCCGCCGCCGCGCCGCCCGCCAGCGCATCGGAGCGCAAGGCCCAGCAAACCGAATCCAACGGCAGCCGCATCAAGGCGAGCCCGCTGGCTCGGCGCATCGCCCAGATGGAAGGCATCGACCTGTCGGCGCTGAAAGGTTCCGGCCCCGGCGGCCGGATCGTGAAGGCGGATTTGGCCGGCGCGGCCAAGGGCGCGGCCCCGGCGGCCGGCGCCAAGGCGCCCGGGACGGCCCCGGTGGGCGATGGCCCGCTGGCCAGGTTCGGCATCCCGGCCGACCGCTACACGCTGAAGCCCGCGGACAATATCCAGAAGATCTCGGCCAAGCGGCTGACGGAGTCGTTCCGAGACATCCCGCACTTCCCGCTGACCGTGGACATGGAGATCGACGCGCTGCTGGACCTGCGCAAGCAGATCAATGCGCGCGCGCCGGAGGGCGTGAAGGTCTCCGTCAACGACATGCTGATCAAGGCGTCGGCCCTGGCGCTGACGCGCGTGCCGGAAGCCAATGCGAGCTGGACCGACGAGGGTCAGATCGCCATGCACAAGCACGCCGACGTCTCGGTGGCCGTGGCCATCGAGGGCGGGCTGATCACGCCGATCGTCAAGGAAGCCGAGTCCAAGGGCCTGGCCCAGATCTCGACCGAGATGAAGGACCTGGCCTCGCGGGCGCGCGAGCGCAAGCTGAAGCCGGACGAGTTCCAGGGCGGCACGTTCAGCCTGTCCAATCTCGGCATGTTCGGGGTGAAGACCTTCGCCTCCATCATCAACCCGCCGCAGGGCATGATCCTGTCGGTCGGCGCCGGCGAGGAACGTCCCGTCGCGCGCAATGGCGAACTGGTCGTGGCGAACGTGATGACCGTCACGCTGACCTGCGACCACCGCGTGGTGGACGGCGCGACCGGCGCGAAATGGCTGTCGATCTTCAAGGACTATGTCGAAGCGCCGCTGACGATGCTGATCTGACGGCGCGGGCTTCAGTCTTGGCCGACCGGTTTGACCATCAGCAGCCAGTCGCCCGTGTGCAGGGCGCCGGGATAGGGCGTGATCGGCGCGGCCGCGGCCTCTTCGTAGCCGCAGCGGGCGTAGAGCCGGCGGGCGGGGTTCTGCGCAGCGACGATGATGCTGGCCTGCGCGGCGCCGGCCTCTTCGGCGCGGCGGTCGGCCTCGGCCAGCAGGCGGGCGCCCAGGCCCTGGCCGCGGAAGCCCTCGTCGACGGCCACGACATTGACGTACCAGCTGCCCGGGGCCTGCGCCTCCAGCGCCACCAGCGGGCGGAAGACCGGCGGCAGGTCGGCGGGATCGGTCTCCGGATAGGGATCGTCCAGCCGGTAGTCGACCAGCAGGCCGACCACCGCGCCGTCATGCTCGGCAACCAGCGCGTTGCGGTAGGAAAAGCCGCCTTCCTCCCGCGCCGCGCGCGCCGCGCCGGTGACCAGCGGGTCGGCGTCCGGCGCGGACAGGCGCCAGAAATACGAGGCCATGCCCTCGGCGGCGATATCGATCAGGCGGGCGAGTGCGGCGGCGTCGTCCTTCCGCGCCTTGCGAAGCGTGAACACGGGCTTGCGCGCCCCCATATCAACCAAGCCGGTAGTCGCGGCTGAATAGGAAGACGGGATCATGGCTGCAACAGATTTCGACCTCATCGTCATCGGCTCCGGCCCCGGGGGCTATGTCGCGGCGATCCGCGCGGCCCAGCTGGGCATGAAGACCGCGATCGTGGAGCGGGAAAATCTGGGCGGCATCTGCCTGAACTGGGGCTGCATCCCGACCAAGGCGCTGCTGCGCACCTCCGAAATCTTCCATCTGGCCAAGGAGGCCGACCAGTTCGGCCTGAAGATCGACGCCAGCGGCTTCGACATGGGCGCGGTGGTGAAACGCTCGCGCGGGGTGGCCAGCCAGCTGTCCAAGGGCGTCACCGGCCTGATGAAGAAGAACAAGATCGAGGTCGTGATGGGCGAGGCGCGTCTGGAAAAGGGCTCGCCCGCGCCCAAGGTCGTGGTGAAGACCAAGGACGGCGAGAAGAGCCTTCAGGCCAAGCACGTCATCCTGGCCACCGGCGCCCGCGCCCGCACGGTCCCGCAGGCGGGGCTGGAGCCGGACGGCAAGGCGATCTGGACCTATCGCGAGGCGCTGGTCCCGGACTCCATGCCGAAATCCCTGCTGGTCATCGGCTCGGGCGCCATCGGGATCGAGTTCGCCAGCTTCTACCGCACGCTGGGCGCCGAGGTGACGGTGGTGGAGATGATGGACCGCGTCCTGCCCGTGGAGGACGCCGAGATCTCCAAGATGGCGCAGAAGCGGTTCGAGAAGCAGGGCATGAAAATCCTGACCGGCGCGCAGGTGGAGAAGGTCGAGAAGACCGGCGCCGGCGTGAAGTCCACGGTGAAGACCAAGGACGGCAAGTCCGAGGTGATCGAAACCGAGAAGCTGATCGTCGCCATCGGCATTGTCGGCAATGTCGAGAATCTGGGCCTGGAGGCGCTGGGCGTGAAGATCGACCGCACGCACGTCCAGACCAACGAATACGGCGAGACCGGCGTGCCCGGCCTGTACGCCATCGGCGATGTCTGCGGCCCGCCCTGGCTGGCGCACAAGGCGAGCCATGAAGGCGTGATCTGTGTCGAGAAGATCGCCGGCCAGAAGCCGCACCCGATGAAGACCGAGAACATCCCCGGCTGCACCTATTGCTATCCGCAGGTCGCCAGCGTCGGCCTGACCGAGGCGAAGGCGAAGGAAGCGGGATACGAAGTCCGCGTCGGCCGTTTCCCCTTCATCGGCAACGGCAAGGCCATCGCCTTGGGCGAGCCGGAGGGGATGGTGAAAACCGTCTTCGACAAGAAGACCGGGGAGCTGCTGGGCGCGCACATGATCGGACCGGAAGTGACCGAGATGATCCAGGGCTTCGTCGTCGGCAAGACGCTGGAGACCACGGAGGCGGAGCTGATGGAGACCATCTTCCCGCACCCGACCGTCTCCGAGGCGATGCACGAAAGCGTGCTCGACGCCTATGACCGGGTGATCCACATCTGACGCCGGCTGAGGCCGGGCAGGGATGCGACAACGTGGCGTTCCGGCGCGGCCCTCGTTCGCGTCTCGGGCCGGATTCCCTTATCTGACGCCGATCCCGCGCTAAACGCGGCTCGGTAATCTTGGTTAATATCCTCTAAATTTTTGTCAGCGCGCATCTAGGCGGCTGGTCCGGTTCGTGCATCGATGGAGGCGAGCGCGAGCAAGGGGCTGCCGGCCATGATGGTGCGTGACGCGAGTTTCGGCGATCTGTTCAAGATCGGCTTCTGGATTCAGCTCGCGCCCGCGCTGGTCGGCTTCGCGATGATCGGCGCGACCTTGACCGTGATGTTCCTTCTGATGCCCGAGGCACCGCGGATCCTGGTCCAGGGCGGCGTGGTGCCGGGCGTGTCTCCGGACACGCCGGTCGACGGTCCGCTGTCCGCCATCGCCGTCGTGTGGGCCGGGGTGGTTCTCTATGCGCTGTTCAGCGCCGGCCTGGCCGCGCTGCGCGCGCTCAGCGGCGCGGTGCTGCTGACCGGCTGGCGGCGGATGATGGACAAGCGCCGGGCGCGCCGCGCCGCTTCCGCGTCTGTTCAATCCGCGATGGCGGTTCCGGCGGAATAGGCGCTCAGCCCGTCTCGGCGGCGCAGGTCTCGATCGCCAGGCGCTGCACCCCCGCGAAATCCGTCTTGCCCGTGCCCAGCAGCGGCACCGACTCCACCAGCACCACCCGTTTCGGCGCGGCCAGTTCCGGTGCGCCGTGGTTCTGCACGAAGGCCAGAAGGTCGCCGCGATTGGCGTCCGGGCATTCGGTCAGCAGCACGATCTGCTCGCCCTTGCGGCCGTCGGGGATGGCGGCGGCGGCGTGGCGGTGGTCCGGCCACAGCGACGCGGCGCAATTCTCGCAGATCGCCAGCGACACCATTTCTCCGCCCAGCTTGGCGAAGCGTTTCAGCCGCCCCCGGATGCGCAGATAGCCGTCCTCGTCGATCGACACGACGTCGCCGGTGTCGTGCCAGCCGTCTGGCAGTGGCTGGATCACGCCGGGCGCGGAGGGCAGCAGATAGCCGCTCATCGTGTTCGGCCCGCGCACCAGCAGGCGGCCGGCGCCGGCGATCCCCTCGACCGGCTCGATCCGGGCCTCGATCCCCGGCATCAGCGGCCCGACCGTTCCGGGCCGGTTGTCGGAGGGCGGGTTCACGCTGATCACCGGCGCGGTTTCCGTCACGCCATAGCCTTCCAGCAGCGTCACCCCGAATTTCTTGCGCAACAGCGCCCGCGTCTCGTCGCGCACCCGCTCGGCCCCGCACACCGCGAAGCGGAGGGAGGAGAGGGAGCCTTCCTCGCCCGCCCGCGCGTACTGGGAGACGAAGGTGTCGGAGCCCAGCAGCAGCGTCGCCCCCGTCTCCTTCACCCGCTGGGCGATCTCTTTGGGCTGCAGCGGGCTCGGGTGCAGGGCGGTTTTCATCCCCGTGAGCAAAGGCAGGAAGCCGCCGGGAATCAGGCCGAAGGAATGGAAGATCGGCAGCGGGTTGAAGAAACAGTCGTCGTCGGTGAATTCCGGCACATGGGCGCGCACCTGTTCGACATTCGCGACGATGGCGCGGTGGGACAGGGCCACGCCCTTCGGGTCGCCCTCCGTGCCGGAGGTGAACAGGATCACCGCCGTCTCGCTGGGGCCGCGCGGGCCGGGGATGAGCGCAGGGGCGATCAACCCCAGCACGGCCATCGCCTTGTCCTTCGCGCCCAGCCCGGCGCGCACGTCTTCCAGCCAGCCCGGCTCGGCATAGGTGGCGATGTCGGCGGCGAGGTCCTGCAGCCCGGCCTTCTCGACAAAGCCGCGGGCGGTGACGACGTGCTTTATCTTCGCGATCTCGCAGGCCGCGCGCACATTGCGCGCCCCGGCGCTGAAATTCAGCATGGCGGGCGTGCGGCCATAGGCGGCCAGCGCCAGCACGGCGATGAAGCCCGGCGCGCCGGTCGGCATCATCACGCCCACGGCCTCGCCGTGTTCGGTCTTGGCCGCCAGCGCGGAGCCCAGGGCGAAGGCCGCCTTGACCAGATCGTCATAGGTGAAGGTGCGGCCGTCGAAGTCCACGATCGCGACATGCTTGCCGCCGCGCCGCCGCCGGGCGCGCAGCAGGGCGCCCATCAGCGTGGTTTCCGCGCGCCTCGGATCGAATGTCTGCGCCTGGCTCATTCCGCTCCCCTTAAGCCACGGCCCTGTTTACCATTTCCCGCATAGGTGGCGAGCGTTTCCGGGCGCCCCGGACCGCTTGCGCGGACCGTCCCTGCACGCCATGTTCGGGCCCGATGGCGACAATTATCGACACGCTGAACGAACGCGCCGCGCGCCACCCGGAAAAGCAGCGGCGGCCGGACAATCCCGCGCCGAAAAAGCCGGACTGGATTCGCGTGCGCGCGCCGGTCGGCAAGGGCGTGGACGAGACCCGTGCCGCTGTGAAGGCCGAGGGCCTGGTCACGGTGTGCGAGGAGGCCGGCTGCCCCAATCTGGGCGAGTGCTGGGCCAAGAACCACGCCACCTTCATGATCCTGGGCGAGATCTGCACGCGCGCCTGCGCCTTCTGCAATGTGCGCACGGGCCTGCCCGGGCCGGTGGATGCGGAGGAGGCGGCGAAGATCGGCCGCGCCGTGGCGAAGATGGGCCTGGCCCATGTCGTCATCACCAGCGTCGACCGCGACGATCTGGAGGACGGCGGCGCCCAGCATTTCGTCGACGTGATCCGCGCCATCCGCGCCGCGTCGCCGAAGACGACCATCGAGATCCTGACGCCGGACTTCCTGCGCAAGCCGGGAGCGGCGGACCGCGTGATCGACGCGAAGGCCGACGTCTTCAACCACAATCTGGAGACCGTGCCGCGGCTCTATCTCTCCGTCCGGCCGGGCGCGCGCTATTATCATTCGATGCGCCTGCTGGAGAGCGTGAAGGAGCGCGACCCCGCCCAGTTCACCAAGTCCGGCCTGATGGTTGGCCTCGGCGAAACCAAGGAGGAGGTCATGCAGGTGATGGACGACATGCGGTCCGCCGGCGTCGATTTCCTGACCATCGGCCAGTATCTGCAGCCGTCCAAGAAGCACGCACGGATCGACAGGTTCTGGACGCCGGACGAGTTCAAGGCGCTGGAGACGATCGCGCGCGCCAAGGGCTTCCTGATGGTGTCCGCCAGCCCGCTGACCCGGTCCAGCCACCATGCGGGCGAGGACTTCCAGCGCCTGCGCGCGGCGCGGGATGCGCAACTCGCTTCCTGATCCCATGCCGATGCATGACGAAAAGCTGCGCGTACGGCGCACGCCGGAACAGCTTTTCGATCTGGTCGCGGACGTCCGCTCCTATCCCGACTTCGTGCCCTTCATCGCCGCCATGCGCATTGTCGGCGAGGACTGGGCGGGGGAGGACGTGCGGACGATGACCGCCGAAACCGCGGTCGGGTACAAATTCCTGCGCGAGAAATTCACGACCAAGGTCCTGCTGGACCGGCCCAATCTGAAGATCGACGTGTCCTATCTGTCCGGCCCGTTCGAGGCGCTGGCCAATCACTGGATCTTCGAGCCTTTGCCGGACGGTTCCACCATGATGGATTTCTGCGTGGAGTATGAGTTCCGCAATCCGGTCCTGCGGATGGCGTTCGAGGGCGCACGCGACCGCGCCGCCCACATGATCCTGGAAGCTTTCGCCAAAGAGGCAGAGCGCCGCTATCCCGACGCGGTGGGCGCCGAGGACTGGAGCGGCGAGGGCGCCTAGCCGCCGATCCGCGAAGACGGTCCGGCGCCGCGCGCCTCCGCCGCACGGGCCAGCATGGTGAGCGCCTGGCGCACAGAGGCCAGCCGCACTTCCTCGCGCCCCAGATTGCCGAACCGGCGCACCGCGCCGGTGACCGCCCCATCTACGGCGCAGCCGAAATAGACCAGGCCCACGGGCTTTTGCGGCGTGCCGCCGCCCGGGCCGGCGATGCCGGTGACCGACACCGCGACGTCGGCCCCCGCGCGCGCCCGCGCTCCGGCGGCCATGGCGTAAGCCGTCTCCATCGACACCGCGCCGTGCGTATCCAGAACCGTTCGTGGCACGCCCAGCAGATCGGCCTTCGCCGCGTTGGCGTAGGTGACGAAGCCGTATTCGAACACGGCGGACGAGCCGTTGATGGCGGTGATCGCGCCGGACAGCAGGCCGCCGGTGCAGCTTTCCGCCGTGGCGATCTTCAGCCCCGCCGCCTGCGCCGCGGCGACCAACTCCCGGCATTGCTGGACGATATCCTGCGGAAACACGCCTACCGCCCCATGGCGGTAAACACCGCTTCCGCCGCCAGGCCCTCGCCGCGTCCGACAAAGCCCAGCTTCTCGGTGGTCGTGGCCTTCACGTTCACGCTGGCCGGCGGCAGGCCCAGCAGGTCCGCCACGCGGGCGCGCATCGCCTCGCGGTGCGGGCCGACCTTCGGCGCCTCGCAGATCAGGGTGATGTCCGCATGGGCGGGGGCGAGGCCGGCCTCGGCCAGCGCCGCCATCGCGCCCTCGATAAAGCGGGCGGAGTCCGCGCCCTTCCATTGCGGGTCGGAGGGCGGGAAGTGCTGGCCGATATCGCCCGCGCCCGCCGCGCCCAGCATGGCGTCGCACAGCGCGTGTAGCCCAGCGTCCGCGTCCGAATGGCCGACCAGCGCCAGGCCGCAGGGGATGCGCACCCCGCACAGGGTCACGCCGTCGCCCGCCGTCAAAGCGTGAACGTCATAGCCGTGGCCGACCGCCATGCGGGGGGCGGGCGGGGCCGCCATGCGCGCCATCAAATCCAGATCCTCCGGCCAGGTGGCCTTCATGTTCATCCGCTCGCCCTCAACGGGCATGACATTCAACCCGGCCGCGCGCGCCACCGCCACATCGTCCGGCAGGTCCGCGCCCGGCGGCAGGGCGCGATAGGCGTTCCACAGGGGCGCGAAGCGGAAGCCCTGGGGCGTCTGCACCGCCCACAGGCCGCCGCGGTCCACATCGCCGCCGAAGGCCGCCCCGTCGCGCTGTTTCAGTGCGTCCGGCACGGCTAGGCCCGGCGCCGCGCCGTCGGCGGTCTTCAGCACGTCCAGCACCCGCGCGACCAGCGCCGGACTGGCCAGCGGCCGGGCGGCGTCATGGATCAGCACCGCGTCCGGCGCGTCCTCGCTGAGCGCCGCCAGACCGGCGCGCACGGATTCGGTGCGCGAGGTCCCGGCGGGCGCCGTCTCCACCTGCGCGCCGTCCAGCGCGGCGGCCAGGTGATCGGCATGCTCGGGCCGGGCAACGACGACGGTCCGCGTCACGCCTTCGCACGCCGCGAACAGGTCCACGCTCCAGCGCAGGACGGGGCGGCCCAGCAGGGAACGGTATTGTTTCGGCGCGCCGCCGAAGCGTTCGCCCGATCCCCCGGCCACAATGATGGCTGCTGCGCGCATCCGCTCTCCCGCGCCGCCCGATTGTGGCGGCGGCCCGCCTCCTTTAAGGCTGCTGGCCATCATGTTCCAGATCGGGCCCTACCGGCCGGCCTCGCGCGTCTTCCTGGCGCCGATGTCGGGGATCAGCGACCTGCCGATGCGGCGGGCCGCCGCGCGCTTCGGCGCGGGTCTGGTCGTGTCTGAAATGGTGGCCAGCCACGAACTGGTCCAGCGCAAGCGCGACAGCGAACGCCGCGCCGCCGGCGGCGGGGAGTTCGAGCCGCTGGTGGTCCAGCTCGCCGGGCGCGAGGAACGCTGGATGGAGGAGGGCGCCCGTGTCGCCCGCGGCGCCGGGGCGGACATTATCGACATCAATATGGGCTGCCCGGCGCGCAAGGTATGCGGCGCGCTGTCCGGCTCCGCCCTCATGCGCGACCTGGACCATGCGCTGCGCCTGATCGAGGCCGCCGGGCGCGGCGCCGGAAGTGCGCCGGTGACGCTGAAAATGCGGCTGGGCTGGGACCATGACAGTCTGAACGCGCCCGACCTCGCCCGCCGGGCGGAAGGCGCGGGCGTGTCCATGATCACCGTGCATGGCCGCACGCGCTGCCAGTTCTATGAGGGCGCGGCGGACTGGGGCGCGGTGCGCGCGGTGAAGGCGGCGGTGTCCGTCCCCGTCGTCGTCAATGGCGATATCGTGGACGCTGCAACGGCGCGTCGGGCTCTGGCCCTGTCCGGAGCGGACGCGGTGATGGTCGGCCGGGCGGCGGTCGGCCGGGCGTGGCTGCCGGGCGCCATCGGGCGCGCGCTGGAGACGGGCGGCGAGATCGAGATTCCGCCGATGGCGGACCGGCTGGCGGCCTTCGAGGACCAGTATCGCGACATGCTGGACCATTACGGGCCGGAGCTGGGCGTGCGCGCCGCGCGCAAGCATCTGACCGCCTTTCTCGAGGACCTGCCGGGCGGGGAGGCGCAGCAGCGCGCCGCCCGGGCGGAGCTGTGCCGCCTGACAGACGCGGAGGCGGTTCTGTCCCGCCTGGCCGTCTGGGCGGAATCCCCGGACATGCGCGGTCTCGCCGCAGCCTGAGTTTTTCGCTTGTGCGCGAATGCAACACGTGTTGCATCGGCACGAGTGTTGCTTCAGGGTAACGCCCATTGCGGGCGGGCGAACGCACAGACGGTATGGCCGAACGCGCATCAAGACCCCTGATTTCCGCCGTATTCGCGACCGGGTTCGTCGCCGCGGCCTCGTGTTGCGCGCTGGCGACGGGTCTTGCGCTCTACGGTCCTGCGGGCCCGGCCAGCAACACCCTGTTCGCCGTCCTGATCGCCGCCCTGATCCTGATTCTGGCGCTGGCCGCCATGGCCGGGGCGCGTCTGGTGCGCGTGCTGTGGCGCCGGGTGGGCGGGGCGCCGACCCCGCGCCTGCATCTTCGTTTTGTCGGCCTGTTCAGCTTCGCCGCGATCACGCCCGCCGTCCTGATGGCGGTGTTCTTCGGCGTGCTGCTGTCGCGCGGGCTGGAGACCTGGTTCGGGGAGCAGGTGGAGGCGTCGATCGAGAGCGCCGAGGCGACGGCCCAGTTCTATCTGGACCAGATCGTCGATCAGGCGGAGCTGGACGCCGAGAGCATGGCGAGCGACCTGCAGGAAAACCGCGACCAGTTCGAGGACACGCCCGAAGCGCTGCCCGAGGCGTTCGGCGCGATGGCCGGCCTGCGCGTGTTCCGCGCCGCCTATCTGGTCAATTCGGACGGCGACCGGGTGCTCAGCTATCAGACCGCCGCCGCGCCGCCCTACCGCGCGCCGACGGCGCAGGAATTCGCCGCCGCCCAGACCCAGGTCGCCATCGACGTGGACCAGCAGGAGCGGGCGCTGCGCGTCCTGCTGCGGCTGGACGATTATCCGGACGCCTATCTGTACGCCGTGCCGGACGTGAACCGGGCGCTGTTCGATGCGCTGGAGGGCACGGCGGGCGCGATCAACGCCTTCCGCGAGGCCAGCCAGCAGCGGCGCCAGATCGAGCGCTTTTTCATCCTGGTCTATTTCGAGGCCGTGCTGCTGGTGCTGGCCGGGGCCGTCTGGCTGGGCCTGTCGGCCGCCGGGCGGGTCGCCGGTCCGGTCGGGCGTCTGGTGGTCGCCGCCGACCGCGTGCGCCGGGGCGATCTGGATGCGCGCGTGGATGTCGATGACGAGCGGGACGAGGTGTCCGCGCTGGCCCGCGCGTTCAACCTGATGACCGGTCAGATCGGCCGCCAGCGGCAGGAGCTGATCGACGCGCACGAGGAATCCGAAGGCCAGCGCCGCCTGATCGAGGCCGTGCTGCTGGGCGTCAGCGCCGGCGTGCTGTCGGTCGACGACGCGGGGATCATCCGCCTGGCCAACCGCTCCGCCGCCGACCTGCTGGGCGCGAGCGACGAGGCGTTCGCCGGCCGGCCGCTCGCGGACATAGCGCCCGCTCTTGCCGCCATCGCGGACCGGGCGAGGGCGCGCCCTGGCGACACGGTGGAGCAGGAGGTCGAGCTGGAGCGCGGCGACGCCATGCTGGCGCTCAACGTCCGCGCCGCGCGCGATCAGGAGGCGGAGGGCAGGGTGGTCCTGACCTTCGACGACATCACCCGGCTGATCGCCGCGCAGCGCAACGCCGCCTGGCGCGACGTCGCGCGCCGCATCGCGCACGAGATCAAGAATCCGCTGACGCCGATCCAGCTGTCCGCCGAGCGGCTGCGCAGGCGCTATCGCCCCCCGGACGAGAGTGCGGAGATTTTCGACCGCTGCACCGACACGATCATCCGTCAGGTCAGCGATATCGGCCGCATGGTGGACGAGTTCTCCGCCTTCGCGCGGATGCCGACGCCGCGCGTCGAGCCGGCCTCGCTACAGGAGCTGGCGCAGGAGACGGTGTTCGCCCGGCGTGTCGCCAGCCCGGAGGTGAAGCTGACGCTGGAGGCGCCGGAGGCGCCGCTGGTTGTCCAGTGCGACGAGCGGCTGGCCTCCCAGGCGCTGGCGAACATTCTGAAGAACGCTTCGGAATCCATCGCCGCGCGGCGGGAGGAAGAGGACCAGCCGCCGGGCCGGATCGCGGTGCGCGTGTTCACGCGCGACCCGTACGGCGTGGTGGAGATCGTGGACAACGGACTGGGCTGGCCGGCCGGCGCGCGGGAGCGCCTGACCGAGCCCTATATGACGACGCGGGAAAAGGGCACGGGCCTGGGTCTCGCCATCGTTCAGCGCATCATGGAGGACCATGGCGGCAGGCTGGAGCTTGACGCCCTGGATTCCGGCGGGCGCGGCGCGGTGGTGCGGCTGGCTTTCCCCCTGACCGCCCAGGCGCGTGGAGCAGAAGCGGCCGAATGACCAATCGCGGGAGTGACATGATGAGCGGCGACGTCCTTGTCGTGGACGACGAACAGGATATCCGGGAGCTTGTCGCCGGAATCCTGGAAGACGAGGGCTATGAAGTGCGCAGCGCCGCCGGCGCCGACGAGGCGATGGCCCAGATGCGCGCCCGCGCCCCGGCGCTGGTCATCCTCGACGTCTGGCTGCAGGGCAGCAGCATGGACGGGCTGGAGCTGCTGGACGAGATCCGCCGCGCCCACGCCCATCTTCCGGTGCTGATGATCAGCGGCCACGGCACGATCGACACCGCCGTCGCGGCGATCCAGCGCGGCGCCTATGACTTCATCGAAAAGCCGTTCAAGACCGACCGGCTTCTGGTCAACGTCAAGCGCGCGCTGGAGGCCAGCCGCCTGATGACCGAGAACGCCGAGCTGCGCGAGCGCGGCGGCGGCGAGCCGCAGCTGATCGGGTCGTCCGCCGCGATCTCCCATGTCCGGCACCTGATCGCCAAGGTCGCCCCGGCCAACAGCCGGGTGATGATCTGCGGCCCGGCGGGCAGCGGCAAGGAATTGTGCGCGCGCCTGATCCACGCCCAGTCGCCGCGCGGCGGCGGCCGCTTCATCGCGGTCAATTCCGCGGCCATGGCGCCCGAGCGCATGGAGCGGGAGCTGTTCGGGGAGGAAAGCCCCGACGGCAAGATCGTGAAGACCGGCCTGTTCGAGCTCGCCCATGGCGGCACGCTGTATCTGGATGAGATCGGCGACATGCCGCAGGAGACCCAGGGCAAGATCCTGCGCCTTCTGGTGGAGCAGCGTTTCCAGCGCGTCGGCGGCGGCAAGGACGTGCAGGTCAATGTGCGCGTCATCTCCTCCACCAGCGACGATCTGAAGGAAGCCATCGGGCAGGGCCGTTTCCGGGAAGACCTGTATCACCGTCTGAACGTGGTGCCGGTCGCCGTGCCGGCGCTGGTGTCGCGGCGGGAGGATATTCCCGAACTGGTCGACTATTTCATCGACACGCTGGCGAACGTTTCAGGGCTCACGCCCCGGCGCATCGCCGACGACGCCATGGCGGCGCTGCAGGCGCATGAATGGCCGGGCAATGTCCGCCAGCTGCGCAACAATGTGGAGCGCCTGCTGATCCTGGCCGGCGGCGAGGCGGACGAGCCGATCAGCCTGGACAATCTGCCCGTCGAGGTGGCGCCGGACGGGCGCAATGGCGGGGAGGCGGGGGCCGAGCGCCTGATCGCCATGCCGCTGCGCGATGCGCGCGAGCAGTTCGAGCGCGATTATCTGGCCGCGCAGATCAGCCGGTTCGGCGGAAATATCTCGCGCACCGCCGCCTTTATCGGCATGGAGAGGTCGGCGCTTCACCGGAAGCTGAAGATGCTGGGCGTGCGCGCGCCCGGCCGCGACGGGAAAGACTAGGACGGGGTCGCTGTCATGAGAGTTCTGGTCTGTGGTGCGGGGCGCGTCGGCTATGGCATCGCCCGCGAACTGGCGCAGGAGCGCAACGCGGTCACCGTCGTCGACACCTCGCAGGAGCTGATCGACAAGCTGACCACCGAGCTGGACGTGCGCGGCGTAGTCGGCCACGGCTCCCACCCCGACATTCTGGAGCGGGCAGGGGCGGCCGAGGCGGACATGCTGATCGCCGTGACCTATTCGGACGAGGTGAACATGGTGGCGTGCGCCGTCGCGCACTCCCTGTTCAACACCCCGACCAAGCTGGCGCGCGTGCGCTCGCGCTCCTACCTCGACCCGGCCTGGCGCGACGTGTTCGCCAGCGCCAACCTGCCGATCGACGTCATCATCTCGCCGGAGCTGGAAGTCGGCCGCGCCATCCTGCGCCGGCTGGAGACGCCGGGCGCGTTCAACACGCTGCCTTTCGCCGGCGGCAAGGTCCTGGTCCTGGGCGTCAGCCTGGGCGAGGACTGTCCGGTCGCCAACACGACGCTGAACCAGATCGCGGACCTGTTCCCGGCGCTGAAGGCGCGGGTGGTGGGCATCAAGCGCGACGACCGCCTGTTCACGCCGAAACCGGACGATCTGGTGATGGTCGGGGACGACATCTACATCGCGTCCGACAAGGACCATGTCGCCCGGGCGCTGGACATTTTCGGCCAGGACGCCGCGCGCGCGCGGCGCGTGATCCTGATCGGCGGCGGCAATGTCGGCATCTATGTCGCGCGCGAACTGGAAAAGCGCGGCGTGCGCGCCCGCGTGATCGAGGCCGACCGCGCCCAGGCGGAAACGGCGGCCGAAGCGCTGAAGAAAACTGTCGTGCTGCACGGCGACGGCCTGAACCGCGACATCCTGCGCGAGGCCGGCGCCCAGAACGCCGAGGTCGTGATCAGCCTGACCAACGACGACAAGGTGAACGTGCTGTCCGCGGTTCTGGCGAAGAACGAGGGCGTGAAGCGCGCCTTCTGCCTGATCAACGACCGGTCCTATGAGGACCTTCAGGAGTCGCTGGGCGTGGACGTGTTCATCGACCCGCGCACCACGACCGTGTCCACCATCCTGCAGCACGTCCGGCGCGGCCGCATCACCGGCCTGTATTCGATCGGCGACGGCGAGGCGGAGGCGCTGGAGGGCGTGGCGCTGGAGACCAGCCCGCTGGTCGGCCGGAAATGGGAGCAGCTGGACCTGCCCTCCGGCGTGACGCTGGCGGCGGTGGCGCGCGGCGAGCAGGTGCTGATGCCCGACGAGGATCTGACGATCCAGGAAGGCGACCGCGTGGTCGTCTTTGCCGAGCGCGAACTGGTCGGCGAGGTCGAGCGCCTGTTCCGCGTCAGCGCGGCCTATTTCTAGGGATCGCTGGGGGAGGGCCTCGCCATGGCGTTCGCCAGCGTGTTTCGCGGCCTCGGCGCGGTCTATCTGGGCCTGGCCGCGCTGGCCCTGTTCGCCGCCATTCCCGCGGCGAGCATGGGCGAGACCGCGGCGCTGACCGCCTTTATCGGCACCGGCGGCTTTGCGCTGTTCCTGGGCGTGTCCGGCTATCTGCTCGCGCGCTCCATGCGCGGGGAGCCGGGGCCGCGCGAAGGCGTGGCGATGCTGCTGATCGCCTGGATCACGACGCCGGCGCTGGCCGCCTTTCCGTTTCTGGGCGCGCCGGGGCTGGAGGGCTATGGCGACGCCTTCTTCGAGGCGATGACGGCGGTGACCACCACGGGCTCCGGCCTGATCGACGTAACGCGCGCGGACCGTTCGGTCGTGCTGTATCACGCGCTGCTGGAATGGGGCGGCGGCTTTCTGAGCGTCGTCCTGGTGCTGGTGATCCTGGTGGCGCTGAACCTGACCGGGCCAGGCGTTCACCGATCCACCCTGTTCACGCTGGAGGAGGGCTCGCTGTTCGGCCGCTTCTCCCAGATCATGCAGTCGGCCGGACTGGTCTATGTCGTCGCCACCATGGCGGCCTTCCTGGCGCTGGTGTCCAGCGGGACCGCGGTGATGGACGCCTTCTATCTGGCGCTGACCGCGCCGGCGACCAGCGGCGGCGCGCCGCGCGCCGAGCCGATGACGGACTATGTGCCGGCAGTAGGGGAGATCGCGCTGTCGCTGGCCATGCTGGCCGGCACGCTGAACTTCGCCCTGATGTGGCAGGCCTATCGCGACCCGTCCTTGCGGATGGAATGGTTCCGCGATCCCGAGACGCGGGCGCTGATCGCCGGGGCCGCCGCGCTGGCCGCCGCCCTGATCTTCATCGGCGTGTTGCAGGACACGGTCCGGCCCGCGGCGGCGATCCATGACGCGGTCGCGCTGGTCTCCACCACCGCGCGGTTCGCCGCGCCCGACGCGGTGCGCGAACTGCCCCCGGCGCTGATCCTCGTGGTCACCTTTGTCGGCGGCTCGGCGGTGTCCACCGCGGGCGGGGTGAAGATCATCCGCATGCTGCTGCTGTTCAATCACGCCTGGGTGGAGCTGCGCCGGGTGTCCCACCCCTCGGGCGTGGCGCTACTGACCTTCCGGGGGCGGCGGCTGGCCGACCGGGCCTTTGTCAGTCTGTGGGTCTATTTCCTGGGCTTCACCGGCGCGCTGGGCGCGCTGATCCTGGCCGTCACGCTGGCGGGGTCGGATTTCGGCGCGGCGGCCTCGGCCGCGGTGGCCGCCCTGTCCAACGCCGGGCCCATCCTTGGCGTCACCACGCCGCAGGATCTGGATTTCGGCGCCTTCCCGCCGGCCGCCCGCTGGTGCCTGGCGCTGGGCATGGCGCTGGGACGGATGGAGGTGCTGGCCTTCGTCGCGGCCTTTACACCGGGTTTGTGGAGGCGCTGAGGTGAGCCGTGTCGCCTATGTGGACGGGCGCTTCGCGCCCATGAGCGAGGCCTCGGTCGGGATCGAGGATCGCGGCCTGCAGTTCGCGGACTCCATCTACGAAGTCTGGCGCGTGGCGGACGGGCGGCTGCGCGACAATGACGGCCATTTCGCCCGCCTGTGGCGGTCGCTGGGCGAGCTGCGCATCGACCCGCCGATGGGCCGCGCCGCGCTGGAGTCGGTGCTGAACGAGCTGCTGCGCCGCAACCGGGTGCGCGACGGGCTGCTCTATCTGCAGATCACGCGCGGCCAGGCGCGCCGCGACCACCCGTTTCCCGTGGGCGTCCGCCCGACCGTGATCGCCACGGCGCGCGCCGTGGATCGCGCGGCGCTGCGCCGCAAGGCGGAGCAGGGCGTGGCCGTCATCACCGCGCCGGACATCCGTTGGGGCCGCTGCGACATCAAGACGACGGGCCTGTTGCCGAACGTCCTGGCCAAACAGGCCGCGCGCGAGGCCGGCGCTGCGGAGACCTGGCTGCTGGATGGGCAGGGCATGGTCACCGAGGGCGCGTCCACCAATGCCTGGATCGTCAAGGACGGCCGGCTGATCACCCGGCCGCTCGCCGACAATATCCTGCCCGGCGTCACGCGCTTGCGCACGATGGGGCTGGCGCAGAAACTGGGCGTGCCGGTGCAGGAGCGCGCCTTCAGCGCGGAGGAAGCCAGGGACGCGGACGAGGCGTTTTTCACGTCTGCGTCGGGCGCCGTGATTCCAGTCATTGACCTCGATGGAAAGAATGTCGCGGATGGCGCGCCGGGTCCTGTCACGCGCCGGTTGCAGGCCGCCTACGCCGAACTGGACGACTGAGCTGGAAGGGCCGGGAGTATCAAGTGTTTGTGACGCCCCGAATGAAGGGGCGGACAGGCCGGGCGACGCTGCTATTATGTTGCGGGTGCGAAGGCGATCCGATTTCGGATCGCCTTTCTGTTGCAGCCGCCGCTTTGGCACGTTACGAATTTGTTAGAAATGCGGGGAACCGGCGTTCGAGCGCGCCGTCACAATAATGGGGATACGGGCGGGACCCTCCGCCCCAACAACACCACATGAGCAACGAGAAGAAACAGAACTTGCAGGACACGTTTTTGAACGCGGTCCGTAAGAGCCGCACGCCGCTGACCATCTTCCTGGTGAACGGGGTCAAGCTTCAGGGCGTCGTGACCTGGTTTGACAATTTCTGCGTGCTGCTGCGCCGTGACGGCCAGTCGCAACTGGTCTACAAGCACGCCATATCCACGGTGATGCCGGCCCAGCCGGTTCAGCTGTACGAACCTGACGATAACGGCGGCGATTCTGACGACTAAAGGCGCTTATGGCGGATGATCGGCGCGCGGACCGCGCAGTCATCCTGCTGCCTGTCGCGCCGGAGCAGAAATCCGGCGCCGGTCCGCGTCTGGAAGAAACCCGGGGTCTGGCCGAGGCGCTGACGCTGGAGGTCGTAGCGGAGGACGTCACCGTCCTGCGCCGCCCGTCGTCGGCCACCTATCTGGGCGCGGGGAAGGTGGAGGAGGTCGGCGCCCTGGCGGAGGCCGAGGGCGCGGGCCTGGTCATCGTCGACGCCATGCTGTCGCCGGTCCAGCAGCGCAATCTGGAGCGCGCCTGGAAGGCCAAGGTCATCGATCGGACCCAGCTGATCCTGGAAATTTTCGGCCTGCGCGCGGCCACCAGGGAAGGCCGTCTGCAGGTGGAGCTGGCGCGGCTGGCCTATGAGCGGTCGCGCCTGGTGCGGACCTGGACCCACCTGGAGCGCCAGCGCGGCGGCGGCGGCTTCCTGGCCGGGCCGGGCGAAACCCAGATCGAGGCCGACCGCCGGATCCTGTCCGAACGCATCGCATCGCTGCGCAAACAGCTGGAGCAGGTGCGCCGCACGCGCGGCGTCCAGCGCGCCTCGCGCGCGCGGTCCAGCTGGCCGGTGATCTCGCTCATCGGTTACACAAACGCCGGTAAGTCCACATTATTCAACCGGCTTTCCGGGGCAGGGGTGCTGGCCAAGAACATGCCGTTCGCGACCCTGGACCCGACCTTGCGCGCGATCTCCCTGCCGGGCGGGCGGCGCGCGATCCTGTCCGACACGGTGGGCTTCATCTCCGACCTGCCGACCGATCTTGTCGCCGCCTTCCGCGCGACGCTGGAGGAGGTGGCGGCCGCGGACCTGCTGATCCATGTCCGCGACATCTCCGATCCGCTGGGCGCCGAGCGCAAGGCCGATGTGGAGGCGGTGCTGGACCAGATCGGGGCGGGCGAGGAGTCCGGCCAGCTGGTCGTCGAGGCGTGGAACAAGGCCGATCTGCTGGACGAAGACGAGCGGGCGGTGCTGGCCGCCAAGGCGCGCGTCGCCGATCCGCTGGCCGCGCCGATCAGCGCGGAGACGGGCGCGGGGCTGGATGCGCTGCTGGCCATCGTCGATTCGGCGCTGCTGGGACAGGCGGAGCTTCTGGACGTCGTCGCGGGACCGCAGGACGCCGCGGCGCGCGCCTGGCTGCATGAGCACGGCGAGGTTGTGGAGGAAACGCCGGGCGAGGACGGAAGCATCCGCATCGTCACGCGCCTGGCCGGGTCCGCGGCGGGCAAATTCCGGCAGGTGTTTCCTGAGGTGGCGGCGACCGCCGTCCGCGCCCGGGCGGCGGAATAGGGCGCAGGCCTTCTCTTCGATTTCGCGTTTTATCGCCATCGGATAGGCTTCCCGAAGCGGCGGCTTTTGGGGGAGTCGATGATCGCGCCAAACAAGCCAAACAAGCCAAACAAGAATGTCGAAAACCTGAAGTGGGCCTATGGGCTCTGGATCGACACGCGCGGGGACAGCGTGGAGGCCTGGCTCACGCTCATCAGCGACGACTTCATCGTCCGGTCGGCCGCGGACTCCTATATCGCCGCGGCCTTCGGGGCCGCGCCGCGCGGCAAGGAGGGCGCGCGCTGGTATCTGCGCGCGATGATCGAGACCTGGGAGATGCAGCTGTACGAGGTGCAGCGCTATGTCGCGGACGGAGACGAGGTCGCCGTGCTGGCCGAGGTTGCGTATCGCCACCGCAAGACCAATCGCATCGTCGGCAGCCAGCTGGCCAATTTCTGGTCGTTCCGGGACGGGAAGGCGGTGTCGATGATCGAGCTGTTCGACACCGAGGCCGTGGTGGCGGCGTCCCAGCCGAGCTAGCCGGCTGACTTTGCCGCCTCCGCCGCCTTGGCGGCGTCCCACAGCGCGTCCATTTCTTCCAGCGTAGACTGCCCCGGCGTTTTTCCTCGCTTTTCAAGCTCTTGCTCAATAAAGCGAAAGCGGCGCTCGAATTTCGCGTTGCAGCGGCGCAGGGCTTCTTCGGGGTCGGCGCCCAGCTTCCGGGCCAGGTTCACGGCGTTGAAGATCAGGTCGCCGACTTCGTCCGCGATCTTGTCCGGGTCGCCGGATTGCGCCGCCTCGCTGACCTCGCGGGCTTCCTCGCTGACCTTGGCCAGAACCTCTTCGGCCGAGGGCCAGTCGAAGCCGACGCGTGCGGCGCGCTTCTGCAGCTTGTGGGCGCGCATCAGGGCGGGCAGGGCAAGCGGAACGTCGTCCAGAACGCCCGCAAGGGCCTTCTGCTTGCGCTCGGCGGCCTTCAGCGCCTCCCAGGACCGCGTCTGGGCGTCGGAATCGCCGATATCGGCGTCGCCGAAGACGTGCGGATGCCGGCGCACCATCTTTTCCACGACGCCGGCGACGACGTCGTCGAAATCGAACGCGCCGTCTTCCTGCGCCATGCGCGCGTGGAACACGGTCTGGAACAGCAGATCGCCCAGCTCGCCGCGCAGCGCGTCCATGTCGCCGGTGCGGATCGCCTCGGCGACCTCATAGGCTTCCTCGATCGTGTAGGGCGCGATGGATGCGAAATCCTGTTCGATATCCCACGGGCAGCCGCGCTCCGGATCGCGCAGCCGCGCCATGATCGACAGGAGCGGGCTCAGATCGCCGGTGGGGCCGTGGTCGTCAGCGGACATCAGAAAGGCGCATAATACATATTATGAGAAACAAACACCGCAGAACCTCAACTCATTCCTCAAGTTCGAGCCTGTCGCCGTCCAGAACCACGGTCAGCCCGTCATGCGCCGGAATCACGCCCTCCGGCAATTCCTGGCGCAGGGTCGCATAGTCCATGTCGACGTGCAGGTTCGTCAGGATCGCCAGTTCGGGCTTCAGTCGGTCGATCCAGCCCAGCGCCTTGTCCAGATGCGCGTGCGTGGGATGCGGCGTATAGCGCAGCGCGTCCACGATCCAGACGCGCACGCCGTCCAGCGCCGCCAGCGTTTCGTCCGGCAGCTCCGCGACGTCGTTCGAATATCCGATTTCGCCGAAACGGAAGCCCAGCGAGCTGACGCCGCGGCCGTGATCCTGGGCCAGCGGCGTGACGTCGACCGGTCCGCCGGCACCGTTAATCGTTAGGCTCTGGCCCGGCGCCGGCATGGCGTGCGCGTCCAGGATCGGCGGATAGGAATGACCGGGCGGCGTCTCGAAACAATAGCCGAACCGCTGGCGCAGCGCGCCGGCCGTCGCGTCGTCCAGATAGACCGGAATGCGGCGGCCCATATGGAAGGTCAGCGGGCGCAGATCGTCGATCCCGTGCGTCTGGTCGGCGTGGTCATGGCTGAACAGCACTGCGTCCAGCGCGCTGACGCGGGCGTCCAGCAATTGCTCCCGCAAATCCGGCGACGTGTCGACCAGCACGCGCGTGACCCCATCCGGACCGGACCGTTCGGCCAGGAAGGAGCCGCGCTGGCGGCGGTTCTTCGGCTCCGCGGGGTCGCAGACGCCCCAGTCCGCGCCGTCCTCGCCGCCGATGCGCGGACAGCCGCCGGACGATCCGCAGCCCAGAATGGTGAAGCGGCGCGTCACGCGGCGGCGTCCGACGGCCGCTGCGCCTTGCCGAACAGTGCGAAGAACGCCTCCGTGCTGCGCCAGGCCGCCTCCTCCACGCTCCAGCCCTTGGCCTGGGCCAGCGCCGCGGCGACATGCGGCAAATAGGCCGGCTCGTTGCGCCGGCCGCGCATGGGAACGGGCGCCAGATACGGACAGTCGGTCTCGATCAGGATGCGGTCGTCCGGCATTTCGTCGCGGATCACGTCGCGCACGTCGGTCGCGTTCTTGAAGCTGGCGATGCCGTTGACGCTGAAATACGCGCCCAGCGCCGCCGCGCGCCGGGCCAGATCCGAGCCGCCGGTATAGGAATGCAGCAGCGCCTTGAACGGGCCTTTCGCCATTTCCTGTTCCAGCAGATCGGCCATCAGATCGTCCGACTCCCGGCAATGGATGACGATCGGCAGGCTGGTGCGGCGCGCGGCGTCCACATGCGCCAGAAAGCTCTCAACCTGCTGGTCTTCGGGGCTGTAGTTGTAGTGCCGGTCCAGGCCGGTCTCGCCGATGGCGATGACTTTGGGATGCGCCGCGGTCTCGACCAGCCAGTCGGCGGAGACGTCCGGCCGGTCCTTGGCGTGGTGTGGGTGCTGGCCGATCGTGGCCCAGATATTTGGCCGGTTTTCCGCCACGCCCAGCACGTCCTCGAACTCCGCCAGGCGGCAGCAGATGGCGACGATGGTCCCCACCCCCGCCTCCCGCGCGCGGTCCAGAACGGCGTCCAGATCCTCCTCATAGGCCTCGCCATGAAGGTTCGCGTGGCTGTCGACCAGCATGTCGTTCCTCAGGCCGCCGCCGCGTCGCGCAGCGTGGACAGCGCCGACAGCACGGTCTGTTTCGGGTCCAGATACAGGCCGGTCTGCTGGCGCTCCAGCTGGGTCAGAGACTCCCAGGCGGCGATCCAGGCGTCGCTGGCGCCCGCGCCGCGCGGCGCGGCGAACAGCGGCGCATCGTCCGACCCGGCGCTGGCGCGCGCACGCTCCTGCGCGAAGCGCTGGGCGAATTCATGGAACAGCGCCAGGCCCGGCCGCGCCGCGGCGCGCGACAGCCGGTCGCCAAGCTTGTAGGCGCGCCCGATATCCAGCTCCGGAAGCGCCCCGAACAGGGCCGAGGCCTCCCCGTGCAGGCCCGCCGCGCCCGCGGCGGCCAGCGACGCGGCCTTTCCCGGCGCGCCTTCGGCCAGCCGGGCGATCAGGGCGGCGTCCGCCCCCTCCTCCGCCCCGGCGCTTTCGGCGAAGCGGCGCATGCCGGCCTCGTCCAGCGGGCGCAGGCGCAGCGTACGGCAGCGCGAGCGGATCGTGGGCAGCAGCCGGCCCGGCGCATGGCTGATCAGAAGCAGCAGCGCGCGTTTCGGCGGTTCCTCAAGAGTCTTCAATAAGGCGTTGGCCGCATTGGGATTCATTTCGTCGACCGAATCCACAATCACGACTCGCCAGCCGCCCTCGCCGGCGCTCTGTTCGAACAGATGTTCGACCCGCCGCGCCTCGTCCACGGTGATCTCGGCGCGCACTTTCTTGGTCGCGTCGTTCCAAGGGCGGCGGATCACCATCAGGTCGGAATGGCTCTGCGCCTCGATCCGGCGGCAGATCGCGTCTTCCGGATCGGCGCCCAGCGCCCCGCGGGAGGCGTCCCGCCGCGCGCCCAGCGCCCGCCGGGCGGCGCGATAGGCCAGCGTCGCCTTGCCGACCCCGCGCGAACCGGTGATCAGCCACGCATGATGCATCCGCCCGGCCTCCCAGGCCGAGGCGATCTCCGCCTCCTCGGCCTCATGGCCGGTCAGATCGTAGGTTTCGCGCGGATGCGGACAGTTCGGCGCGCGATCCGGCTCCAGTTCGGGGTCCATGGGCGCAAACTCGGTCCCGCTCAGCCGGGCGTCAAGCGCGCCTTCACGATGGCCTGCACCGCGTCCGCCACCGCATCGGCGTCGCCCGATGCGTCGATCACGGCGCAGCGGTCCGGCGCGGCCGTCGCGATGTCCAGAAAGCCCTGGCGCAGCCGGGCGTGGAAGTCCGCCGGCAGGGATTCGAAGCGCGCCTCCCCGCCCCGCGCGGCGGCGCGCTTCAGGCCCTCTTCGGGGGGCAGGTCCAGGATCAGGGTCAGGTCCGGCTCGAAATCGCCCAGCGCCGCGCGGTGCAGCGCGTCCAGCGTTTCACGCGCCATGCCGTGCCCGGCGCCCTGATAGGCGCGCGTGGAGTCGGCGAAGCGGTCGCAGACGACCCAGGCCCTGCGCTCCAGCGCCGGGCGGATCAGCCGGGCGACATGATCGGCGCGCGCGGCGTACAGCAGCAGCGCTTCGGATTCCGGGGTCCAGCGGTCGGCCGCGCCGGTGGTCAGGAGGCTGCGGATTTCCTCCGCCCCCGGCGTGCCGCCGGGCTCCCGCGTCTGGACGGTTTCGTGGCCGAGCTCCGACAGCCAGGCGCACAGGCGGGCGGCCTGTGTCGACTTCCCCGCCCCCTCCCCGCCTTCCAGCGTGATGAAGCGGCCGCGCCGCTCAGCCATCGGCGGAGTCGGCGGCCTCGCCCCCGGCGGCGTCGCTGTCGCCGCTGCTGCGGATCATGTGGATCAGCGCATCGCCGGCGCGGCCGAACACGCCCTTCTTGGCGACCTCGTGCGCGGCGACCAGCGGATAGGTCTTCGGCGCGTAGCCCGGCGCCTCGACGATCAGCGTGGCGACCTGGTCGCCCTCGGCAATCGGCGCGCGGGGCGTCGAATAATCGATATAGACCTGCATGTCGGGGCGCGAATTGCGGTGCAGGGTAATGTCCACATCCTCCGCCGCGCGCACGGCGACCTGGCCGCTGCGGCCCATGAAGACATTGATGGAGCCGGCTTCGTCGCCCTCTTCGAACAGGCGATAGCGCTTGAACTCGGTGAAGGCGGCGCGCATCAGGCGCTCACTCTCCTGCGCCCGCTCGGTCTCGGAATCCAGGCCGTTGATGACGACGATCCGGCGTTCGCCGTCGCGCACGCCGGACAGCACGACGCCATAGCCGGACGCCTCGGTATGGCCGGTCTTCAGGCCGTCCACGCCCTCGATCCGGCCCAGAAGCGGATTGCGGTTGTACTGGCGGATGCCGTTATGGGTGTACTCCTCCACCGCATAGATCGCGTAGAGGTCCGGATAGGTCATGATCTGGTGACGGGCGAGCATGGCCAGATCCATGGCGCTGACCACATGGTCCGGATCGGGCAGGCCCGGCGCGTTGGTGAAATTCAGGCTGTTCAGGCCCAGCTCGTGCGCGCGGGAGGTCATCTCGTCGGCGAAGGCGGCTTCGGAGCCGTCCAGCGCCTCGGCCACCACGATGCTGGCGTCGTTGCCGGACTGGACGATGATGCCGTGCAGCAGCGCATCGACCGTCACCTCCTCCCCCGGCTTCAGGAACATGGTGGAGCCGCCGGAGGCCGCCCCGCCCTCGCGCCAGGCGTGCTCGGAGACGGTGAAGGTGTCGTCCAGCGACAGCGAGCCGTCGGCCAGCCGCTCGAACACCATCTCAACGGTCATGATCTTGGTCATGGAGGCCGGGTACATCGGCGTGTCGCCCGCCTTGTCCAGCAGCGCCTCGCCGGTGTCGTAATCGATGATCACCGCGTGCTCGGCTATGGTCGTCAGCGGCTCCTGCGCGGCGACGGGCGCGGCGACGAGCGCCGCGGCGGCCGAGACCGAAACTGCCGCGGTGAGGACGGGGACAAGACGTTTGATCACGGGGTTCTCCACTCCGCTGCGACGGATGCACGCCGGACACGGCGATAATAGGGCGATCCTAGCCGAGTCGCGGGCGAATTCCGCCCGGCCCGGCGGACCGGCCCTGCGCAGGGAAAACCGGATTGGAAGCGGTCAGTTCCGAAGAATGAGGCGCGCGTCGCCAAAACCGGCGCCGGCGACCTGATACCGGGCGGCGTTGGCGGACATTTCGGCCGGATAGGGGCCGACCAGGACGCGGTGCAGGGTCTGCCCGCCGACAGAGACCGTCTCGATCGTGGAGGGGCCGACGCCGCCCAGCTGCGCCCGGACCGACTCGGCGCGGTGCGGTTCGGAGAACGCGCCCGCCTGGATGAACCAGCCCGGAACGGCCGGCTGGTTGTCGACCGCCGGCCGGCTGATCGGCGCGGACGGCGCGCGTGTGATCGGCTCGACATTGATCGGCGTGGTCGGCGCGGCGACCGGCGCCGGGCCGGCCGGCGCGGACACGCTGTACAGGCGGCCGGTGCCGCCCAGCTCGTTTTCCCTCGGCCCCAGATAGGTCACGCGCACATTGGCGGTGCCGCGGCTCTTGAAGCCCAGCTCCTCGGCCGCGCGGCGGCTGACGTCCAGAATGCGGTTGCGCGCGAACGGCCCGCGGTCGTTGACGCGCAGGATGGCCGTGCGGCCATTGTCCAGATTGGTGACCTCGACATAGGACGGGATGGGCAGCGTCGGGTGCGCGGCCGTCATCTTGTTCATGTCGAAGACTTCGCCATTGGCCGTGGGGCGGCCATGGAATTCGTCGCCGTACCAGGAGGCCTGGCCCACGGCGCTGTAATCGTCCTGGCGCGCCGGCGTGTACCAGCGTCCGGAGACCTGGTACGGGCGGCCGATTTTCTGTTTGACAATGGGGGCTTCGGCGTCGGTTCCGCCGCCGACATAGACGGTTTTCGGACCGGAAGACGCACAGGCCGCCAACAGCAGCCCGGCAAGCGCGAATGCGGATGTTTTAATGCCAGCCATGCCCCGAAACCCCACGGTTCTTGGCTAGCTTCATAAAGGTTTTCGGTAAAGCGATTCTTAAACGAATCGGCAGCGTCCGGCGCTATTGTCTCCCCTGCCCGGATATCTCTAGACAGGGGGCGGACGGAGGGATGGCCGAGTGGTTGAAGGCGGCGGTCTTGAAAACCGTTAGGCGTTAACGCGTCTCGGGGGTTCGAATCCCTCTCCCTCCGCCAGATTTCCTAACAGAGAGCCGAAAAAGCCGAAGGCCGGCCGCGCTGTCCGCGGGCCGGCCCCGGTGTCTGTCCCCTGCCCTGTCGGGCCTTACGGCGTCAGCTCGGCGTGGTCTTCCTCGTCCGCCGCGCCGGAGTCGGCGATATAGGTCTCCAGCAGCGCGATGGTCGCATCGCGGTTGGCGCCGCCGACATCGGCGGTCTGGCCGCCGCCGGCCGCCGGGCCCGCGCCCTTGGCTTCGTCCAGCGCGGTGTCGCCGTCGGCGTCGCGAATCGTGGGGTCGGCGCCCCGCTCGATCAGGAAGGCCACGACCTTGTCCCAGCCCATATTGGCGGCGGCGAACAGCGCCGTTTCGCCTTCATGGTCCCGGCCCTGGATATAGGTGTCCAGCTGGCCGGT
>ENA-ORCV01000225-ORCV01000225.1-marine-metagenome-genome-assembly--contig:-NODE-225-length-68047-cov-4.348168_pt1 | contig 68047 bp, 64 predicted proteins | sample MGYA00237779_ERZ508509 | MGnify/ENA primary metagenome ERZ508509 (study PRJEB26180, sample SAMN06268772) | marine metagenome | isolation source: Bioluminescent Bay, La Paraguera, Puerto Rico | place... | reverse complement strand
AAAAAGCCGGTATCGCCGCGCCGGTTAGCGCCGCCCAGTTGCGCCGCGCCCGCTGGGACAAGACCCCTAGAAACGCACCGGTCCTCAATGGCGAAACACCTTTCGAAACGGGCGTTCGCAGCCTCGCCGCGGCTCTTGACGGCGATGGGCGCGGCGCCTAGCTAGGACGGGTAAAAGGAGCATTCTCATGAGCGACAATCCCGCCTTCGCCGACATCAAGTCCAAAATCGAAGGCAACGACGTGATGCTGTTCATGAAGGGAACGCCGCAATTCCCGCAATGCGGGTTTTCCTCCGTGGTCGTGCAGATTCTCGATTACCTTGGCGTGACCTATGATTCAGCCAATGTGCTCGAGTCCGACGAGCTGCGTCAGGGGATCAAGGAGTTCTCAGACTGGCCGACGATCCCGCAGCTTTACGTCAAAGGCGAGTTTGTCGGCGGCTGCGATATTCTCCGGGAGATGTTCGAGTCCGGCGAGCTCAAAAGCTTCCTTGCCGGCAAGGGCGTACCCGTCGCGGCATAGCGCAAACTTTACCGATCACGGCATTTCGCCGCCGGTTTCGCCTCGGCGAGATCATCAAGCGCTGCGCCGGATAACCGCTTGGGGACGCCGCTCAGTTGTTCAGCGATTTGCTCGCTTCGGTCGAAGCGCAAACGGCGAAACAGGGCGTCCGCCCTGGCGCTTCGTAATTGCGAAGTCGATCCCAGCCGCAGGAAAAGTTCCTGCGTTGTGACGTCGAGTTTGCTCATCGCCCACCCCGGCATTTTCGTTTATAAAAAAGTGATTCGAACTGGTTAACAGAAGGTTAATCGGACGCGTGGAGAACCCTCCACAGCGCATAAATGCGGTGCTGTTGCAACTATTCGACACAAGGCGCGTTGTGGCGTATGTTGGGAAGGAAACTCAGGAGTTTACCTATGCCGGCGGCCCAGAACCATTTCGACGTCATCATCGTCGGCGCGGGACTTTCTGGCGTCGGCGCGGCCTATCACCTGCAAACCCGTTGCCCTGAAAAATCCTTCGTCATTCTGGAAGGGCGCGAGCGCATTGGCGGCACCTGGGATCTTTTCCGCTATCCGGGCATTCGCTCGGACAGCGATATGTACACGCTCGGCTACCGGTTCCGGCCGTGGCGCAAGCCAAAGGCGATCGCCGACGGTCCATCGATCCGTGAATACGTGAACGACACCGCAGCGCATTACGGCATCGGCGACCATATCCGTTTCACACATAGCGTCACGAGCGCCTCCTGGTCATCGAAGGACGCGTGCTGGACGGTGACCGCCACCCATGACGGCGCGCCGGTTCAGTTCACCTGCGGCTTCCTCTGGATGTGTTCTGGCTATTATCGGTACGATCAGGGCTATACGCCGGACTTTCCCGGTGCGGATCAGTTTTCCGGTCGGATTGTTCACCCTCAGCACTGGCCTGAAGACCTCGACTATCAGGACAAGAAGATCGTCGTGATCGGATCGGGCGCCACGGCGGTGACCCTGATCCCCTCAATGGCTGATAAGGCGGCGCACATCACCATGCTTCAGCGCTCGCCCACCTATATGTTCTCGATGCCGGCCGACAGCCCGCTTGCCTCTTTTTTAAAGCGCATTCTGCCGGAGAGCGTTGTCTACCGGCTGATCCGCTGGCAGCGCATCCTGCTGCAGCAGTTCGCCTTCAAAATGGCCCGGCGTTTTCCGCAAGGCACAAGGCGCAATCTCATCAAGATGACCAAGGAAAGGCTGCCGGAAGGCTATGAGGTGGGCAAGCATTTCGCGCCGACTTACAATCCTTGGGACCAGCGCATTTGCGTCGTGCCGGACGATGACCTTTTCGAAGCGATCGGCGACGGGCGCGCATCGGTTGTGACCGACAAGGTCAAAACGTTCACGCCGAAGGGGATCATGCTGGAATCCGGCAACGAGCTTGAGGCGGACATCATCATCACGGCGACCGGCCTGAACGTCCAGATTGTCGGCGGCGCGGAGCTTGCCGTCGATGGAAAGCCGGTAAATCTTGGCGACACATTCACCTACAAGGGCCTGATGCTGAGCGACGTCCCGAATTTCGCATCGGTGTTCGGCTATACCAACGCCTCATGGACCCTGCGCGCCGATCTGGTGAGCGATTATGTCTGCCGACTGATGAATTATATGGACGAGAACGGCTTTGTTGAGGCGGCGCCGCACAATGCCGATCCGGCCATGAAGCGTGAGCCGTTTCTGGATTTCTCTTCGGGTTATGTCATGCGGGCGGTCGACTCCCTGCCGAAACAGGGCGACCGCGCGCCGTGGCGGCAACCGCAGGATTACGCGACGGATTTCTTCCGGCTGAAATATTCAAAACTCGATGACGGCGTCATGCGGTTCAGGAAGGCTTCCTCGGAAGCTGTACAGTCGCTTGAAACAAAGCCGGTTCCCGCCGCAGCGGAGTAATCCTCGGATTTTTGTCTTGGCGCTTACGCCTTCACTTTCACATAGCTGCCCGGCGCGTCCTCAATAATGTCCAGATCGCCGTCGCCGGGTATGCGCGCTTCGACTTCGCCGGGGCTCACCGAATTCAGCCATTCGATCCAGTAGGGCCACCATGAGCCGGGATGAAGTTCGGCGCTTTCTTTCCATTCGCCGATGGTTGCGGGCAGCGCCCGGTTGGTGGAATGGTGATACTTGTTTTTCGCAGGGTGATTGACGACGCCGGCGATATGACCGGACCCGGCGAGCATGTACTGCACCTTGTCGTTGCCGTTTGACGCAAAAAGCTTCGCCGTCTTGTAGATCGAGTTCGGCGGCGCGATATGGTCGGTCTCGCCTGCCTGCATGAAGATCGGGATATCGACCGCGCTGATATCGAGGGTCTCGCCGTCGATGACCATCTCGCCTTTCGCGAGGCGGTTATACTGATAGAATTCGCGCAAATAGAAGAGATGCACGTTTTTCGGCATCCGCGTTGCATCGGAATTCCAGAACAGAAGATCGAACTTCGCCGGGTTCTTGCCCTTCATGTAGTTGTCGATGACGAAAGACCAGATCAGGTCATTCGAACGCAGCATGTTGAAGGTCGTCGCCATGGCGCGGCCTTCAAGCACGCCGCCGGCGGCGTCCATCTGCTTTTCGATGGCGTCGAGCTGTTCGTCATCGACAAAGAGCAGAAGATCGCCGGCTTCGGAGAAATCCGCTTGCGCCGTGAAGAAGGTCGCGGAGTTGATGCGTTTGTCGCCTTTCTTGGCCATCAGGGCGAGGGCGGTGGATAGCATGGTCCCGCCGATACAGTATCCGATCGTGTCGGCTTTCTTCTGGCCGGTTGCGGCCCTGACTGCATCCAGCGCCTCGAACAGGCCTTGGCGGATATAGTCAGCGAAAGTCTTGTCCTTGAGTTCCGTGCCGGGATTGACCCATGAAATGACGAACACGGTGCGGCCCTGATCGACCATCCATTTGATGAACGAATTCTGCGGCTGCAGGTCGAGAATGTAGAATTTGTTGATCCACGGCGGCACGACCAGCAGCGGCGTCTTCGCGACTTTTTCGGTCGTCGGTTCATACTGGATCAGCTGGATGATCTCGTTCTGAACGACCACCTTGCCGGGCGTTGTTGCGATATTCTCGCCGAGCTTGAAGTAGTCGAGATCGGCCTGACGGATCGCCAGCTCGCCATGGCCGCGATCGATATCCTCGAGCAGGTTCTGGAGACCTTTCAGCAAGTTCTCGCCCTTGCTCTCGATCGTCGCTTCAACCACTTCCGGATTGAGCATGGCGAAGTTGGAGGGCGCGAAGGCGTCGACAAACTGTTTGGTGAAGAATTCGGCTTTGGCCTTGTCGTGCGGGTCGTCGAATTCAACTTCGTGAATAGTGTTTTCAAGCCACCGCCCAAAGATCAGATAGGACTGCTTGACGAAATCCAGCATGGGATTTTCGTTCCAGGCCGGGTGCGCGAAGCGTTTGTCGGTTCTGGCGGGCGCAATCGCCGGCTTTACATGCTCGCCGGCCATACGGCGAGACATCGTGGCCATCAGCTTCGCGTAGTCGCCCCAGAGATTGAACTGACGCTGCATTACGGTGCCGGGATCGGCCGCGAGGCCTTTCATCATTTCCTGAAACGCTTCGCCGACATTCAAGGGGTCAGAGGGCAGCTCGCTGGTGACTTTCTTAAATCCCGCCTGATGGGCGAAGAATTCCCGAACCACCTCTTGGCTTTTGCCGGAAATATCGGTGAGATATTCGGTCAAGGCGTCGAAATCGTGATAGATCGATTTTTCGGCCTCTTCGCCGGGCGCCGCCCCGCTATTGGCGGGCTTGGCGGATTTTTCTCCCGCAGCGGATTTTGTCTTCGCCGCCGGCTTCTTGGCGGCGGTTTTTTTTCGCTTGGTTTTTTTGACTTTTTCAGCAGCTTGCGTCATGGGCCCGGATAGGAGTTTAAAGGTTCGAGCCTGTTTATAAGACGGTCCTCAGCCGGGTGTAAAACGGACGATGCTGAAGCGTTCTATTTTTCTTGCGGCCGCCCTCTCTCTTGGGGGGTGCGGGTCGTTTGACTGGGCCCGGCTCGCACCGCCGGGGATTGTAAAATATGAAGATATTGCGGGTGAAAAGCCCATGAATCCTGCGGTGGAAAAGGAAATCGCCGCCCGGACTGAAAATCAGGAGACCGATTTCCCGGTCCTTTCGGATACCCCCGCTGCGAGGCAAAAAGCGAAAAAAACGCCAAAAGACGAAATCGCCGCCGAACGCGACGCCCTTGAGACGGCCGCCAGCGGGCTGGAAGCCGCTGTGGAAGCCGACAGGGCGGCTGTGGCGGCGGACGGGAATGCTGATTTGCTGCTTGAGGAGCGCGACGCGCTCACCGATGACATCGGCAAGGACGCAGCGGCGGCGCGCCGCGACCGCAAGGAAGTTGAAGCGATAACCGAGTAACGACGCGGGGCGAGAAGCCCGGCCGATAGAGGATGACAACAATCATGGCCGTTGAAGAAGGATATCTGGACCGCGTTCTGACCATGGAGGTTGGGCGATGCACTGAGGCGGCGGCGATCGCCGCTTCGAAGATGATCGGCCGCGGTGACAAGGAGGGCGCTGACCAGGCGGCGGTAACGGCCCTGCGTGAAGCCTTCAACAAGCTCGAGATGGAAGGCACGGTCGTCATTGGCGAGGGGGAGCGCGACGAGGCCCCGATGCTATATATCGGGGAGAAGGTCGGCTCCGGCAAAGGGCCTAAAATCGATATTGCGCTCGACCCGCTCGAAGGCACGACGCTCACAGCCAAGGCGATGTCCAACGCGCTGGCGGTTGTCGCTATGGCGCAGGGCGGCACGCTACTACACTCACCTGACGTCTATATGGACAAGATCGCCTGCGGTCCGGGTTACCGGGAAGGCGTGATCGATCTCGATGCGCCGATTGAAGAGAACATCGCGGCGCTTGCAAAAGAAAAAGGCGAGCCCGCTTCCGAGATCACCTTGTGCATTCTCGATCGTGACCGGCACCAGCATTTGATCGATGGCGCCCGTAAAATGGGCGCGCGGGTGTTTCTCATCCCCGACGGTGATGTGGCTGGCGTTTTTCATACGACCGAGGCGTCGACGGGTATAGACCTCTATGTCGGACGCGGCGGCGCGCCAGAAGGCGTGCTTGCGGCGGCGGCGCTGCGCTGCGTCGGAGGCCAGATGCAAGGGCGGCTGCATTTCCGCAATGACGAGGAACGCGGTCGCGCCGAACGGGCGGGGATCGCGGATCTCGACCGCAAGTACAATCTGCGCGACCTCGCCTCGGGCGATGTGATTTTCGCGGCTACCGGCGTCACCAACGGCACGATGCTTGACGGCGTCAAATGGGAGCCCGGTTACGTCAACACGCATACGGTTGTGATGCGATCGAAAACAGGGACTGTCCGCTATATCCGCGCGAAAACGCGCCGCTAGTCTAGTTGTTTCGCTGCACCTGACTTGCGCGGCGCGCTTCTTCTTCCGCCTGTCGCTCCTGGCAAGTTGGCACCGTCGGCAGCTTGCGCAGGATTTCCATTATCGGATCGATCTGAATATCGGCCGATGCGCCGCCTTTGATGCGCGCCTTGCCGCCGGGCGTTTCGATGCGCTTGATCTTGCCGTCGATCCGCACCGGGACCGGCATCGGGAAGGGAAGGTCGTTGACTGTTTTCCAGGTAAGAACAAGATCTTTCCCGTCTTTTTCCGCGACGAGCTCTGGAAGCGGCGCGCTACGGATATAGACTTCAAAAAACCAGCTAAAATCCTTGCCGGTTTCGTCGTTGACGATAGCGAGAAGATCGTCGGTCGACCGCAAGCGCGCTTCGATGGGCGGCTGCAGGCGTTCCGGATGCGGCGTATCATAGAGCATGCGCTTTAATGCGCGCGACATGGCGTCGCCGCCGATCGCATACTCCAGACTGTAAAGGATCAACGCGCCTTTCGGATACATGTCGCCCTGCGGTCCGGTTTCGCCATTATGATAAGTCTGGTCGCCGGAAAGTTCCGCGCGCGGCGCGACCGGCTGACAACTCCGGATGCCGAGATAGCTTTGATATTTTTGCGCATGGAACGCCGCTTCACCCATTACTTCACGGGTGTAGCCGAGGTCGGCGTAGGTGGCGCCGCCTTCATGCAGCCACATGTCCGCGGTGTTGCGAACTGACATCAAATTGCCGAACCACTCATGGGCGAATTCGTGCTCAAGCAGATTGTCATAACCGAAACGGCCACGCCGGAACTCATTGCCATATGCGTTGATGGTCTGATGCTCCATGCCGAGATGCGGCGTCTCCGCAACGCCAAATTTTTCCTGTCCCCAAGGGTAGGGGCCGAAACGGGCCTCCATTGAATGAAGAAGCGGCGCAAACTCTGTCTCAAAAAGCTTGCGCGCCTTTTCTTCGTGGTCCTCGATAGCCCAGAATTCGGTCGCGATCTCTGTGCCGTTGATCGATTTTAATGTCTGCTGCAGCCGCACGTAGGGCGCAACATTGAGTGCGACGCCGTAAACATTGGTTGGTAGCTCAGTCTTCCAGTGAAACGTGCGTTTGCCGTCGTCATGCTCTTCGACGTCGACAAGAACGCCATTGCCGGCCGCGCTGAGGCCTGCAGGAACCGTATAGAAGAATTCCAAGCCTTGCTTGGCCTCTCCCGTTGGATGGTCCTTGCATGGAAACCAGATATCGCAGCCTTCGAACTGGATCGCCGTGGCGATCCACGGCTTGCCGGAGGGGGTTTCGTCCCAGACGAAGCCGCCATCCCACGGCGCGCGCTTGGCGACCATCGGCGCGCCGCTGTAATGGACCGTCACTTCACCGGTCTCGCCCGACGCCAGGGGGGATGAAAGCGTGACGAATAGTTTTGATGGTGTTTCTTCAAATTCGAGCGCGCCATCGGCGCCCTCTACCGCAGAAATGTCGAATTCGCCGTCGAAATCGAGTTCAAGCGTCTCCATGGGCTTGACGGCGGTAAAAGCGACCGTGGCAGAACCGGCGATCATCTTCTTGTCGGGCATGATCTCGTGACGCAGTGTATAATGCTCGACATCATACTGTTTGAGGCCCTCGGAGAGGGGCAGGCCGGTGTCCATGGTGACCGGATCGCGTTCAGTGTTTTTCGAATTATCTTCAGCCGCCGCAGGAAAGGCGATAGCGCATGCGCAGATTAGCGCGAGGGCGGTGCGCGATTTTAAATCCGTCTGTCTCATGTTGTCCTCTTTAATTCTGACGTCGTCTATTGTTGCACTTTAGTGAGCTTGAGCGGCCTGACGTTCTTCACAGGTCGGCGAGGTATGGAGTTGGCGCAGAACGCTCATCATCGGGTCGATCTGCACCTTGGCGGAACCGCCGTTCTTGATGACGGCCTTGCCGTCCTTCATATCGATGCGCTTGAGGGAGCCGTTGACGCTCACAGGGATCGGCATCGGAAAGGGCAGGTCATCTGGCGTTACCCATGAGAGCGCTATATCGCTTCCATTTTTTCGGATGCTGATTTCCGGCAGGTGCGGCTGGCGCAGATAAACCTCGAAGAACCAGCCATAATCCTTTCCGGTGACGTCGTTGACGATCGCCAGAAAATCATCAGTCGTACGGAAGCGCGCCTCGATCGGCGCTTTCAGTTTCGATGGTTCGTCCGTATCGTAGAGAAGTCGGCGAATTGATGTCCAGAACGCATCGTCACCGATAGCGTAACGCAGAGAATGGAGAACCCAGGCGCCCTTGCCGTATATATCGCCGCCCGGCCCGCCTTTTTCAGCCTGATAGACCTCTTCTTCGGACATTTCCCCGCGCGGCGCGACGGCGGCGCAATTCGCGATGCCGAAATAGGTCTGGTATCTTTGCGCATCCGCGGCGGCGTCGCCCAGCACTTCCTTCACAAACACCGGCCCCATATAGGCGGCGGTTCCTTCATGCAGCCACATATCTGCATTGTTACTGACCGACATCAGGTTGCCGAACCATTCATGGGCGAATTCATGGTGCAGCAGCCAGTCGAAACCGAACCGGTCGCGGCGGAATTCATTGCCATAGGCGTTGATGGTCTGATGCTCCATGCCGAGATGCGGCGTCTCGGCGACCCCCATCTTCTCCTGTCCCCACGGATAAGGACCGAGATGGCGCTCGAAAAATTCCATGATCGCCGGAAATTCCTTGTCGAACAGCACGCGCGCCTTTTCTTCGTGATCTTCGATGGCCCAGAACATCAGCGGCGTCATCGTGCCGTTGGAGGATTTGTATTCGCTCTCGAATAGAACGTACGGCGCGACATTGAGCGCGACGCCGTAGATGTTGGTCGAGACCTGCGTTCGCCAATGAAACGTGCGGCGTCCGTCTTCAAGCTCGTCCACGTCGTACAGGACGCCGTTGGAAGCGGCGGTCAGCCCGGCTGGAACGGTGAAATACAGATCGAACCCATTCTTCGGTTCGCCTAGCGGGTGATCTTTGCAGGGATACCATACATCGCAGCCCTCGCCCTGAATGGCGGTGGCGATCCAGGGCTTGCCTGAAGGCGTTTTCGCCCAGACGAACCCGCCGTCCCAAGGCGCGCGCTTAGCTTCCATCGGCTGGCCGTGATAATGCACGGTGACCGCGCCCTCGTCCCCTGGCGTCATCGTCTCAGGCAGGGTGATATAGAGTTTTTCCGGCGTCTTGGAGTAAGCGAGCGGCGCGCCGCTTGCTTCGATGGCGTCTATGGCGAACAACCCGTCAAAATCGAGTTCCAGCGTCTCCATCGGCCTCTTGGCGATAAAATGTATGGTTGAAGAACCGGCAATAGCCTTTTCTTCAGGTAGAATCTCATGGCGCAGGACATAATGGTCGACGTCATAGGCGGCGACGCCTTCAGTCATGACACCACCAGTATCCCGCAACAAAGCGCTGCGCTCGGGCGTGGTCGCCGTCTCAGTCGCACAGCCGGCGAGCCCGATGGCCGCCAGTACGGGGATGAACGCCCGTCTCATGTGAAAACAATGCTCTAGCCCCATCATCGCCCTCCCGAATAGCGCGGACACGCTATGAGACATTGTTCGAAGAAAAAGCGCAAATGCGACCGGCGGATTGTCTGACGCGACCAGCCGAGGGGCCGTGAAACATTGTAGAGTGGAAAAGCGGGAAGGGCGTGAAGTCGCGAATCGCCTTTGGTGTGAGACATGACCTTTGTTCCGATCGGAAAAAAACTGAATACGCCCCCGTTAGAAGATATCCCCTTGCCGGCGATGGGCGCAGCGGCGTCAGGGCGACGCTGGCGTTTGTGCGACGCTGACCTGCGCGAAGCGCTGACCATGGCGCAGACGCTAGATCTCGACCCCGTGCTGGCGCGGGTGCTGGCGGCGCGCGGCGTCACTCATGAAACCGCCGCCTCCTATCTCGCGCCGTCGCTGCGCGAGGCGCTGCCGGACCCTTTCGTCCTCAAGGATATGGAAGCCGCAGCCGGACGCATTGCTGCGGCGATTGTCAACGGTCAGCGTGTCGGCGTGTTCGGAGATTACGACGTGGACGGAACGTCGGCTGCGGCGATACTGAAACGTTATTTTAATGCGCTTGGCGCGCCGCTTGAGATTTATTTGCCTGACAGGATCAGCGAAGGCTATGGCCCTTCGGTTGAAGCCTTCCTCGACCTCAAGGCGCGCGGTGTTGACGTGATCGTCACGGTCGATTGCGGCGCCGCGGCCCACGAGCCTGTCGAGAAAGCGGCGGCGGAGGGCGTCGACATCGTCGTCCTCGATCATCACCTGATGTCAGGGCCGCCGCCGGTTGGCGCAACGGCGGTCGTCAATCCGAACCGGCGTGACGACATATCCGGGCTAACCAACCTGTCTGCAGCGGGTGTTGCATTCATGAGCTTGGTTGCGGTCAACCGGGCGCTTCGCGAAGCCGGGTATTTCGCCAACCGTCCGCAACCTGATCTTCTGCCATTCCTCGACCTGACGGCGCTGGGCCTTGTCTGCGACGTTATGCCGATGACCGGCCTGACACGCGTTCTCGTCGCGCAGGGGCTGAGAGTACTGGGGCAGGGCGCCAATCCTGGTCTCGCCGCGCTTGGTGCGTGCGCTGGCGTTAAAGGGCCGCCTTCGACCTATCATCTCGGGTTTTTGCTGGGGCCGAGGATTAACGCCGCGGGGCGGATCGGCCATGCGCGGCTCGCGTTCGACCTGCTGACCACAGAAGATGAAGCGCGGCGATTACATCTGGCCGAAAAGCTCCACATTATGAACGCCGAGCGTCAGGAAATCGAAGCTGCGGTGCAGGAAGAGGCGGCGCGCGCCATCGAAACGCATGGTCTTGACGGCGATGATGTGATCGTCGTCGCAGGAGAGGGCTGGCATCCCGGCGTGATCGGCATCGTCGCCGGGCGGCTTAAGGAAACTTTTGACCGGCCGGTGATTGTGATCGGCCTCGATGGCGAAACCGGTAAGGGCTCTGGCCGCTCAATCACTGGCGTTGATCTTGGATCGGCTGTTTCCGGGGCGAGAGAAGAGGGGCTGTTGATCGCCGGCGGCGGCCACCCGATGGCGGCGGGCCTGACCATAGCGGCGTGCGAGATTGAGACCTTTCGCAACCGATTGAACGAAGCGCTCGGCGGCGCGGTGAAATCGGCCCGGGAGAACAGAACCCTCGAGATTGATGCCGTAATCGCGCCGGAGGCCGTCACGAAATCCTTCGCTGAGCTGGTCGCCCGTGCAGGTCCATACGGCCCCGGGAACCCGGAACCGCAGTTCGCGCTGGCCGGATTGAGGCCGCGTTATGTGAAGACGGTAGGGCGGAACCATCTTTCGCTTACCCTTGAGAGCGACAGCGGCGTTCAGGCGCGGGCGATCGCCTTTAGGGCCGAAGGCGAGCCCCTGGGCGCATTGTTGCGTGGTGGCGGCCGCATTCTCGTAGCGGGCAAGGTCAGGGCGGATGACTGGCGCGGAGGCGACGCCGGCCAGTTCCAGATTTCGGATGCTGCGCCCGCTGTTTAGGCCCCCTGCCGGATTTTCCCGGAAATGCCCGGAGAGGGCTTGCATGCGCCTATATCCCTCGCATATACAGCGCCCTCGCCGCTGCGCGGCGGACCGATCGCGGGCCCTTCGTCTATCGGTTAGGACGCCAGGTTTTCAACCTGGAAAGAGGGGTTCGATTCCCCTAGGGCCTGCCAATTCCCAAAAAACCCCAATACCTTGTGCTTTGCGCCACAAAACACGTGGCTCGCGTGAATTGATTTTGCGCCGTTTTTACAGTTAATTAGATCTGGGGAAGCTGCACCTGTCGACGAGGGGTAAATATTATGCGCGTATTCGCCATTCTGGCCGCTGTTTTCATACTGGCGATAGCGCCTCTGTCCGGCGCCGCTGCGGCGGACCTTACGAAAGAAGACATTGCGCGGATCCTCATGGAAGAGGGGCACAATGTCCGGGATTTCGATTCCAATAAAGTCGCAGTCAATGTCGAGGATCACATTGTTATTGTCGGCGTCGTCAACGGCGACATTACTTATCTCGCCTATCTATCAGGCGTAAGTTCCGATCAGGTCGGGTACAAACTGCTCAACGAATTCAACAATAAAATTAAGTTTGCACGCGCTTATGTCGACAGCGACGGCGATGTCGCGATTCAAATGGACCGCAACTCGGAAGGCGGCGTGACGGCTGAAAACATCAGATCTGACTTTGAGGTTTTTCTCAGACTGATATGGACGTTTCTCAACGATCTTGAGATGCAACGCATTTCGTAAGCTGACAAAAATAGTTGCGCACACGTAATGAAAAATGCGCGTAATGTTATCTAATCACCGCAACTTGCTGGAGAATTTTTGATCCAGATACAAAAAAACGGTGCATTCTTTGCGCCAGAGGGAATGACGTTTCTGCGCTTCTCGAGTATAATTAAGTATAACAATCCAGAACTCAGGGCGCGACTGGGGGGTGTAAAACGAGGATGGTCGATCGAGTAGGCACGCCGCCGGACCAGGAAGATTCCCCTGACGCCGAAGAAGAAAGCTTTACGCTCAAGGGCGTTTTGAAGTGGTTCGATCCCACTAAAGGGTATGGTTTTATCGTCCCGGACAATAGCGACGGCAGCGGCGATATTCTGATTCATTCGTCCTGCTTGAAAGCCGCAGGGCGCGAAACTGCACGCGAAGGCGCGACAGTTGAGTGTGAAGTTGTGCGCCGCTCGAAAGGCCTTCAGGCGCTAAAGCTGATCGATATTGACGAATCGACCGCGACGCCAGTCATTCCGCAAACGCCAGTTGTCAGTCAAACGCCTGCCGGCGAGTTCACGCGGGCTTATGTCAAATGGTTTAATCGCGCGAAAGGCTATGGCTTCTTAACGCGCGGCGAGGGTACGCCTGATATTTTCATCCACATGGAAGTCGTGCGAAACTGCGGCATGGGCGAACTCGTTCAGGGGCAGCGTCTGCAGGTTTCTTTCGGCGAAGGGCGTAAGGGCCTGCTTGCTATTGAGGTTAGGCCCGATCCGGAAAACTAGATAATCAGTGTGGGTTCCAATGTTTCGCGTATTCCCGGCAATCTTTTTCAAGTTATTTCTTCTGCTGACGATTTTCTCGGGCGTGGCCTGTGCGCAGTCCGACGGCGCGCATGCCGGCAGGTCGCTCGACACGGTTGTTGTTGAGGCGAAGACCGGCGAGCACAAGTTCAAAGTCGAAATAGCCGATGATGATCAGGAACGCCGGCTTGGCCTGATGTATAGGGAATCGCTGGCGCCCGACGCTGGCATGCTGTTTGATTTCGAAGAATCCCGCGTTGTGACTATGTGGATGAAGAACACGCTCATCACCCTCGATATCGCCTTTATCGACGAGAGCGGCGTTATCAAGCGGATCGCCCATGAGACGACGCCGCGCTCTCTGGAGCCGATACCCTCCGGCGCGCCGGTGATCGCCGTCCTGGAGGTCAAGGGGGGCATATTCGAAACGCTGGGCGTGGAAGAGGGCGACAGGGTCCGTCATCCGATGTTTGACAGGGACTAGGAAGCGAACGCTTCCCATCAAGGCGTTAATTCGCGCAGGCAGCCTTTACATTGAGGACGAGATGGCCGATGTGACGGCGCTGGACGAGCGGGGCGTAGCGCAGTCTGGTAGCGCATCTGGTTTGGGACCAGAGGGTCGCAAGTTCGAATCTTGCCGCCCCGACCAGTCCGCAAGAGCCGCACTCAAGCGGTGCAGTTAAGATAAGCGAAAGAGAGCGTTTTTAGATGTTTGCGCGCATTTATCGACCCTCGAAAACCGCCATGCAGTCAGGCAAGGCGAAGACCAGGAAATGGCTTTTGGAGTTCGACGCCGAGACGGCGAGACGCATAGATCCGCTCATGGGCTGGACGAGCGCAGAGGATATGGCCGCCGGTCAGGTGCGCCTCGGATTTGAAACGTCGGACGAGGCGGCGGCTTACGCCGAAAAACACGGACTGCCTTACCGCATCGAGCCGGACCATGACGCCACTGCCAAGCCAAAAGCCTATGCGGACAATTTCGCTTTTCACCGCCGGAAACCGTGGACTCACTAAAGTTCCGTCCGCCGGTCCGGCCCCGTAGCTCAACCGGATAGAGCGCCGGCCTTCTAAGCCGATGGTTGCAGGTTCGAGTCCTGCCGGGGTCGCCATTTTGTGAAATTCTGCAGGACTGTAATGCTCCCGGCGGCGCAAGCCCGAATGTAGCGGTGATTGCCTTAAACCGGTGCTCCTTCAAGTCGCTGGCTGCCACCGCCACTTCGGCGAAAGACGGCCAAATTTTCCTATATCCATAGATGCCGGTCGCTTAGGTTTTGCGCACGGGGGAGATCTCCGACGCCATTGCGGCGTATTAGGGGGAGATCGCCAAGATGAGCGCCCCGGCGGGCTTTTAAAGCCGCCGGGGCTTTCTCTTGTCTGTTATGGCGGCACGATTATTATTTGCGACAATATAAATTGTGCGACAAATATAACGGGACCGGTTAAACAGCTAGCAGGCTCAAAACCGGGCTATTGCCCCGACAATCTCGCCCAAAGAATCGCGCCGACAAACAAGATGATGACAAGCAGAAAAAAGCCGGCGCTCAGGAACAGCGGCCATCGCCCGGCCAATTTTGCAATACCGGTCGCAGAGCTCATATGGCCGATCACGAATCCGATCGTCGCTGCGCCGAGCGCATAAAGCTGCCAGCTGAAGAAAGCTTCAAGGCGATTGTAACCGCGCGTAAAACCGCTGCCGGTCGGCGTTGTCTCCTGAAATGCGATAAATCCGTAAAGCACACACGCAGCCCAGACCGCCGCGAATATCCAGACCAGAATTGAAGTTAAGGATTTCATGGCGTTCGGCCCTTATCGCCCGGCCGGTAATCGGCTTTGGCTTCCGCCAGCAACGCCTCCAGCGTCATGGGCGGCGTCTTCCATTTCTCCGCGGCGAACAACGGCGCCTGGTCCGCATAATGCGGCGAGGATGAATCAAGCGTTGCTGAGCCAAACTGGTGAATAGTGCGCAGTTCAGGATATCCAAGCGAGCCGTCCGTCGGCCAGTCCGCATAAAGAATATAGGTGTCGCCGGCGATGGAGGTCAGCGGGCCCTTTGACGGATCGCCCGCCGGATAAACGGCGCGCAGAATATCCGGCCCGCCATTGAGCGGCAGATTTGCTTCGCCGTGAACGAGGCGCACCGCCCCGCCCCATGCCGGGTCGATGCGCCCGAACCCGGCCTCCAGATCCATTATGACACTGCGCAGCGCTTCAATATAATCCGGTATTTCCACGTTTTCATCATTCAGGAGATAGCCGCGGGCTCTTTGCGCGGTGAGCACCGTGAGCGCCGCCGCCCTGCTGTCCTGATCGGTTGAGCCGTCCCAGCTTTTAAGCAACGCGACCGCCTCGGCGAGTTCAGGATCGCCCTCGCCCCGTGCGATAATATCGCGGACCATTTCCATGATGCGCGACCCATCCGCATAGAAATGATCCATCTTGTAGGCGATAAACTCATCTTCGGTGATTGAATCGTCGCCCCCATAAAGCGCCTGAATTCGCAAGCCTCTGTTAGTAGTCTTCCGGTCAATGCCGTAATGCGGCGGGAACGCGTCCGGGTCCGGATTGTCGCCTTCGCCTGACGATTGAAACGGCGTGTGATTAGCGTTGACGACATAACCTGAAACGGGATTGACGACCTGCGGCACGGCGCTAAATGGCATCCGTCCGCGCCAGACCGTCGCCGAGGTGTCGCCTGGCTGCGTTTCCGACCAGTCATAAGCATCATCACGGATCGGGATCGCCGCATTATAGAAATACCCGATATTGCCGTTCCTATCTGCATAGACGGCGTTGAAGCTCGGCACCGCGATCATCGTCATGGCGTCCCGCCACGCGTCGAAGTCCTGGGCTTTGTTCATGCGAAACCACTGTTCGACGGTGCGGATGTCGCCCGCCCCGCCATAAGCCACGGCGTAAACTCCGCTCTCCGTTACAAAAACAGGACCGTGTACGGAATGATAGGCGCGGCGCTTGACCGGCAGGCTGAAAGGCCCGAACAGTTTAACGCGAAACTTGACCTCATCGATCTCTAGATCACGCCAGGCGCCGTCGAATTCATATTTTGTCGGGTTTTCCGGATCGTCGACCTTAAGCCTGTAAATATCGACCACATCTGGCTTGTTGACGGTATGCGCCCAGCCGAGATTAGGGCCGGCGCCATGCAGGATCACCGGCGACCCGGGAAAGGTTCCGCCGATAATGTCCCAGCCTTCTTCTGACTTCAGCCGGGCCTCATACCACGCGACGGGCCCGGTATAGGGTTGATGAGAGTTGACGAAGAGACGCGTATGTCCGTCCGCGGAGCGGACGGGCGCAACGGCTACGGCGTTCGAGCCGATTTCGATTTCATCGCTAACTTTAAGAAACGCCGTGCGCGCCCTCTCCGCCGCCGCAACAGTTTCCGGCGCACCTTCAAACAGCACTTTTAAATATGCATCGAGTCCGTAGAAAAACGGCGTGCGCGAGGCGAAACCGGCGACGACATCCTGACCCGTCACTGGCCCGAGGCCGGCCGCGCAGCGGCCGTGCATTTCGGCGCACCAGAAGTTGAGCCCGGCGGCGTAAGCCTCGACCAGCGCGCGCGTTTCCGGCGCGAGGTCCGGCTCGTATTTTTCTTCGACATCGCGCCCAATCCTCAAGGCGAGAATGAGAAAATCCGTGATCGCCGCGTCCTTGCCGTTACGCTCCGCCAGCGTTCCCCGGGAAAAGAACACGACATCCTGAATGGTCGCCCAGTCATCCTCTGCGTGCGCGTAGGCGAGCCCGAAAGCGACATCAGCGTCGCGCTGGCCGTAGATATGGGGGACGCCGAAACTGTCGCGAATGATTCTCGCGTCATAGGTTTTCGCAGCTGCGAGAGCGGCGTCACGATCGAACGGCGCTGACCCCGGCGTTTTGAGATAGAACGCCACGGCCAATAGCGCCACGACAGCCAGCCCCGTGATGATTGTCAGGATTTTCCCCATGTGGCCCCTCAAACCGGTTGAATCGACGCCAGTTTGTCACGGTTTGCTGTTAGGAAACCAGCCTGTAGAACAGCCATGAACATCACTTCCAGCGACCAACACCGGAGACCATCCACCGTGAAAACGCCCTTCCTGTCGATCGCCGTCCTGGCCGCCCTCTCCTGCTCAGCCGCCTCAGCGCAAGAAGCGCCTTCTGCAACCTCGAATGCCTGGAGCCAGCAAGCCGAGAACGCCCTCGCTGTTCGCAAGGCGCAAAAGCTGAACAAGAAGCGCGCTAAAAACGTGATCCTGTTTGTCGGCGATGGCCTGGACCCGACTACGGTTGCAGCGGCGCGAATTTTCGACGGCCAGTCCCGCGGCGAAGACGGCGAAGAAAATTACCTCTATTTCGAAACCTTTCCTTATGTCGCCTATTCAAAAACCTATACGACTGATTTTCAGGTGGCGGATTCCGCCGGCACGGCTTCGGCCATGATGACTGGTGTTAAAACCCGCTCAGGCGTTTTATCGATCACCGGCGATGCGCCGCATGGCGACTGCGAAGCAGCGCTTGCTCATCAGGCGACGACGCTTGCGGAGCTTGCGAAAAGCGCTGGCCTGTCCGTAGGCGTTGTGTCGACAGCCGAGATCACTCATGCAACGCCCGGCGCTGTTTATGCGCATGCCGGCAATCGCGACTGGGCGGCGGATAGCGACATGCCCGACGAGGTCAAGGCCGCAGGCTGCAAGGACATCGCCAGCCAGCTTCTCGAGTTTCCCTATGGCGGCGGCGTCGATCTTGCCTTCGGCGGCGGCCGGCGAAAGTTCTTGCCGTCAACCATGGCGGATCCGGAATATCCCGAAGCGGTCGGCCGCCGTGGCGACGGCCGTGATCTCACCGCCGAATGGGCCGCGAAATCGGAGAACCATCGTTACGTCTGGAACAAAACCGATTTCGATGCAGCGCCTGCGACATCGAAATTGCTGGCTCTTTTTGAATATTCACACATGCAGTTTGAAGCCGATCGCGCCGGCGACGGCGCCGGCGAGCCTTCGCTTGCGGAAATGACGGCAAAAGCGATCAGCATGCTGTCGAGCGATAAGGACGGCTATTTTCTGATGGTGGAAGCCGGGAAGATCGATCACGCTCATCACGCCGGCAACGCCTATCGCGCGCTCACCGACACTCAAGCCTATGCGGAGGCGGTGAGGACCGCGCGCGCCATGACCAGTGAGAGAGATACGCTCATCATCGTTACGGCCGATCACGGTCACACGCTTGTATTTCAAGGCTATCCGAAGAAGGGCAATCCAATACTCGGCGTTGTGAAAGTCGAGAATGAAGCGGGCGAAACGGTTGTTTATCCGGCAGGTGATGAAAAACCTTACACCACGCTCGGCTACGCCAACGGACCGGGAACGATTTTTGACGGCAAAGCCGATCTCGGCAAGGGGCGTCCGGCGCTGACCGAGGAAGAAGCGCTCGCCAAGGATTATCGCCAGCAGGCGCTGATACCGACCGGCGGCGAAACCCATGGCGGTCAGGACGTGCCTGTCTACGCCTCCGGCCCGCGCGCCTATCTGCTGAGCGGCGTTATCGAGCAGAATTACATCTTCCACGTCATGAAAGACGCGCTGGGGCTTTAACGCCTAAGCGACAGGATCGAGCCAGCCCCATTCGTCTTCGGTCTCGCCGGTGAAGAGGCCGAAGAAGGCGTTCTGGATTTGCCGCGTAATCGGGAAATCCGGCCGGTTGATCGGCAATTTGTCGACCGAGCGAACGGGCGTCACTTCTGCAGCTGTCCCGGTCATGAAGATTTCGTCGGCGGCGTAAAGCATCTCACGCGGGATCGCCTGCTCCACGACCTCAATGCCTAGTTTTTTCGCCAGCGTGATTGCGGTATCGCGCGTAATGCCGGCGAGGATCGACGAGGCGGTCGGCGGAGTGATAATGCGCCCCTTGTGAATGACAAACAGGTTTTCGCCGGCGCCTTCGCTGACCGTGCCGTCATGAGAAAGGCCGATGCCTTCGGCGAAGCCCTTTTCCTTGGCTTCCATGCTGACAAGACGGCTTGAGAGATAATTCCCCGCGGCCTTGACGCCCGCCGGGATCGTGCCGGGCGCCATCCGCCGCCAGCTCGACACCGCGACGTCTACGCCATTTTTCATCCCGTCTTCGCCGAGATAGGCGCCCCAGGGGAACGCGGCGATGGCGACCTCGGTCTTCGCCGCGCGCGAGGCCGGACCCATTTCGCCATAACCGAGAAAGGCGACCGGCCGAATATAGGCGGCGCTCAATTCATTTTTGCGCACAATATCGAGGCATGCCTGCATCAGGTCTTCCAACGAATAGTTCATATCCATGCGATAGACGCGCGCCGAATAAAGGAAGCGTTCGATGTGCTCGCGATTACGGAAAACGCAGACGCCCTTGTGCGCGGTTTCATAGGCGCGCATGCCTTCGAACACCGCCGTACCGTAATGGAGTCCGTGGGTGAGAATGTGGGTCGTCGCGTCGGCCCAGGGAATCATCTCGCCATTGCGCCAGATGAGCTTGGTTTCCTGAATCGGCATGGGAAAGGCGCTCCTTGTTTTCCCCGGCGTTTCGCGTTTCGTTGCGCAGCCGGGCGTTTCGTGGTTCTCAACGCATGTCGGTTTCGACATAGCAATACACGAGGACGCCGACAAAGCGAAAGGCCTCCCTGCGCGGGGCGGCGTCCTAACGGGATCGGCCCTGAATGTGAAGATTCATGGCAGGAATCCTCACTACCGGCGCAGGATTTGGAGAGATATGACCCAATCCCCGAACAGGAATATCGACACGCTGCTCGACGTGATGGCGCGCCTCCGCAGTCCAGACGGCGGCTGCCCCTGGGATCTCGAGCAGGATTTTCGCACGATCGCCCCTTATACAGTCGAAGAGGCGTACGAAGTAGCTGACGCCATCGAGCGGGACGACATGGCCGCCTTGAAGGATGAGCTTGGCGACCTGCTCTTTCAGGCTGTGTTCCATGCGCAGATGGCGCGCGAGGCGGGCCTCTTCGATTTCGGCGACGTGGTCGCGGCGATCACTGACAAGATGATCCGTCGTCATCCCCATGTATTTGGCGGCGCTGATTTGCGAGACGCTGAAGAGCAGACCGCCGCCTGGGAAGAGCAGAAGGCGGCGGAGCGGGCGGACAAGGGCCACAACAGCCTGCTCGATGACGTGCCTGTCGGTCTGCCCGGCCTCACCCGTGCAGTGAAGCTGCAAAAACGCGCCGCCCGCGTCGGCTTCGATTGGCCGGAGGCGCGTTCAGTGCTCGACAAGATCGCCGAAGAGACGAGCGAACTCGCCGAGGCGATGGAGACCGGCGAGGCGGACAGGATAGAAGACGAATTCGGCGATCTGTTATTTGTACTCGCCAACCTCTCGCGCCATTTGAAGGTCGATCCGGAAGCGGCGCTGCGGCGGGCGAATGAAAAATTTACGCGGCGCTTTCGCTATATCGAACAAGCGTTCGGCGATCGCGATCTCGCCGATGCGAGCCTTGATGACATGGAAGAAAAATGGCGCGAGGCCAAGGAAACCGAGCGCGGCTAGCGCCCGCCCCTTGCGCCGTGTCCGGCTGTCAGGACGGCGTATTGCCGGTCCTTATCCGCCGGCGCCGGAACGTAAACGAGTTCTTCGCCGTCCACCGTGAAATGCGAACCGACGCAAATCTCGCCATCATACCAGACATTGACCGCCAGCGTGCCGGTAATGAGAAACTGCTCGGCAAGCAGCCCCGCCGGCGCCCGGGTCTCGCCGAGACGCGTCACGCTGACATCGATGATTTCGCCTGTCTGGGTGTCGATCACGGCGTCGGTCTCCATGAACGATTTATCCCAGTAGCTTGACGGAACGGCGCCTGCTGGTGCGGCGCCGTGATAGCCGCTGCCGTCGATCATCAGGACGCCGTCAATGCGTTCGGCCTCAACGAAATACCGGTCGCCGTCATGATTGGTCCGGCTGTCTAGCGAAACGAGCTCGCCGTTTTTCCAGACTTCACGGGATTCATGATCGTATTTGAATAACGGTATCGGCCCCAGTTTGACGCGCATTCTGGTTTCTGCATCAACGATATAGCCGTCGGCCGTCTCGGTGACGCCGACAATGTGATAACCGATCACTTTGCCTGCACGCTTGATTAGAAATTTTGCATCGAGATCGCCGGCGGCTGCTGGCATGCTGACGGCCCCGAAAATCAAGACGATGAACGCCCAAAGTCTCATGCAAACGTTACCCGGTTTGATTTCTTATACCGACAGGCGGGCTGCTAACAGCCGGACTGCCGCGATCATGCAGACAAGCCGTTTCGAAAATACGGAGCCGCGCGATGACATTTAGTGAAAATGCGCTCGATCTCATTGGCGATACGCCGTTGATCAAACTCCGCCGCGCCTCCGAAGAGACGGGCTGCACCATTCTCGGCAAGGCGGAGTTTCTCAATCCGGGACAGTCCGTCAAAGACCGGGCGGCGCTCGGCATCATTCGGGAGGCGGAAGTCTCCGGTGCGCTCGAGCCCGGCGGAACTATCATCGATGGCACCGCGGGCAACACCGGCATCGGCCTCGCCCTTGTCGGCGGCGCGCTCGGCTACAAGGTGAAGATCGTGATGCCGCGCACCCAGAGTCAGGAAAAAAAAGATGCGGTGCGCCTGTTCGGCGCCGAGCTCATCGAAGTCGATGCAGTCCCTTACGCCGATCCCAACAATTATATTCATTTTTCGGCGCGCCTTGCGAAGGAGCTGGCGGAGACGGAACCGAGGGGCGCGTTCTGGGCGAACCAGTTCGACAACACCGCCAATCGCGACTTTCATACTCGCACGACTGGGCCCGAAATCTGGAAGCAGACCGAAGGCAAGATCGACGGCTTTATCTGCGCGGTCGGCACCGGTGGCACCATCGCCGGCGTGACGGCGGCGCTCAAGGCGCGCAACGCCAATGTGCGATGCGCCGTCGCCGATCCAGGCGGGTCGAAAATATTCAGCTGGGTGAAGTCAGGCGAGCTTGAAACCGAAGGCGGCTCGATCACCGAAGGCATCGGCCAGGGACGCGTGACGAAAAACCTCGAAGGCGCCGATCTCGAGGATGCGTTCAGGATCGGTGACCCGGAGGCGCTCGACGTGCTCTATAAGCTCGCCGCCGAAGAAGGGCTGTGTCTTGGGGGCTCTTCGGGAATTAACGTCGCCGGCGCAGTCCGTCTCGCCCGAGCGCTTGGTCCCGGCCATACGATCGTGACGATGCTTTGCGATTACGGTAATAGATACGCCTCGAAGCTCTATAATCCTGAGTTTTTGCGTTCGAAGGATCTGCCTTTGCCGCCCTGGGCGAAATGACCATGCCTGACTTCGGCCCGCTGGCGATGACGGATTGGCTAGGTGATCACCTCGACGATCCGGACATCAAAGTGGTTGACGGCTCATGGCGCATGCCGGGCGCGGTTCCGGCGTGCGAAGACTATCAGCGCCGCCATATTCCGGGCGCAGTGTTTTTCGATATCGACGCCGTCGCCGACCGGACCAGCGACCTGCCGCATATGCTGCCTCCGCCTGACGATTTTGCGGAAGCGGTTGGCGCGCTCGGGATATCGGAGCGGGACAAGGTTATTGTCTATGACGATCAGGGCGTTTTTTCCGCGGCCCGGGTCTGGTGGACGTTTCGCGCGATGGGCCATGCGAATGTGGCGGTGCTCGACGGCGGTTTGCCGAAATGGCGCAAAGAAGACCGGCCGATAACGGACGAACCGCCCGCGCCCGCGCCAGTCGATTATAAACCGGCTTTCGTTTCGGAGTTTGTATGCAACGCCGATCACGTGCGGGCGGCGCTAAGCGGTAAAGAGATCGTCATCGCTGACGCACGCCCTGCCGACCGGTTTTACGGAGAGGCGCCGGAGCCGCGTCCGGGGCTGCGGTCAGGACGCATGCCGACCGCCGTCAGCGTTTCATTTAACGCGCTTGTCTGCGCGGATGGGACGATGCAGCCGCCGGCGAAAATCGCCTCTATCTTTAAGGCGGCGGGAATCACTCGAGATACACGGGTTATAACAACCTGCGGTTCCGGCGTGACCGCCGCCGTGCTTTCTCTCGGCCTTGAAATCATCGGCTGCGGCGGCCACAGTCTTTACGATGGATCCTGGGCCGAATGGGGAGATGAGCGGAATGGAGACAACGAGTTTCCGGTCGTCGCCGGAAGGCCGTGACGGCGAGCGCGTGGACGTCACGATCACCTATCTCGAACAGAACGAACGTCCGGCCCTCCCCCTGCCGCCGCGTCCGCCGGGAAAGATCGCGCTGATGCGGGCGGAACAGCCCCCGGTGCATTTTTATCGGTATATGTATCGGTTGGTCGGCGATCCCTGGCACTGGGTTAGCCGGCGGCGTTTGAGCGACGATGCGCTCGCCGAAATTATTCATGATCCGGACGTCTATATTTACCTTTTGCATGTGAGCGGCGCGCCGGCCGGATTTGCCGAAATCGACGCCCGCGCGGACATGGCTTGCTATCTCCGGTTTTTTGGGCTGGCCCCTGATTTCACCGGACGCGGCCTTGGCCGGTATTTTCTCGCCAATGTTATCGATCTCGCCTGGGCGCTCGAGCCCCAGCGACTGCGGCTTGAAACATGCTCGCTCGACCATCCAGCGGCGCTTCCACTTTACCAGAAGCTGGGCTTTGAGGTTTTCGATCGCGCTAAAGGGGTCGTCGAACTCATGGCGCAGCCACCCGCGCCGCACTGACGGGCCTTTAAAAAAACCGGCGAAACACGTTACGACAATACAAAAAACAGGGCTTTTAAGCCTCAGGACGGAATGCGCCCATGAAAGACGACACAAAACTCATCGCCGCAGGAAGGCCCCACCCGCGCCACGCCCATCCGGTCAATACGCCGGTCGAGCGCGCCTCGACTATCCTGTTCCCGACCTATGACGATTATCTCGAAGGCGTCAAAACCATCAATTACGGCCGGCTTGGAACGTCGACGCATCGCGCCCTTGAAGAGGCGATTACGGCGCTTGAAGGCGGCTTCGAAACAAGGCTTGCGCCCTCTGGCCTGCAGGCCTGCACGGCGGCGATCTTGTCCTTCGTCGGCGCCGGCGACCATGTTCTGATGACTGACGCCGCATACGACCCGACGCGCAAATTCTGTGAGAATTTTTTAAAGCGCTTCAATGTCGATACGACCTTTTACGAACCGACGGCGACCGGGGAAGAGATATCGGCGCTGATGCGGCCCAACACCAAGGTCGTATTCGTCGAGTCGCCGGGCTCCCTGACTTTCGAAGTGCAGGATATAAAAGCCATTAGCGCTGCCGCACATGAAGGCGGCGCTGTGGTTATCGCGGACAACACCTGGTCGGGGGGCTATTTTTGCAAACCGATTGCGCTCGGCGCCGATGTGAGCATTCAGGCGGGCACCAAATACCTTGCAGGGCACGCCGATTGCCTGATCGGCTCGATCACATCAGCGAATGAACAGGCGGCGAAGAAAATTTATTACGGCCTTCTGCAACTCGGTTCGAATGTGTCGGCGGACGACGCATACCTGACCTTGCGCGGGATGCGAACGTTGGGGCCCCGTTTGCGCAGGCACGAAGAATCGGCCCTCGACCTCGTCAAATGGCTCTCAAAACGCAGCGAGGTTGCTAGCGTCATTCATCCGGCGCTCAAGACTTGCCCCGGCCATACCGTCTGGAAGCAGGACTTTACCGGCGCATCGGGATTGTTCGCCGCTGTGTTGAAGCCGGTCCCCCTCGCCGGTCTCAAGGCGTTTTTTAACGCCTTGAAACTATTCGGTATCGGCTTTTCCTGGGGCGGTTTTGAGAGCCTGTGCGTTGAAGTGAGACCTGAAAAATACCGCACCGTAACGCCCTGGAAAGCGGAAGGGCCGGTCATTCGGTTCCATGCGGGGCTTGAAGATACCGACGATTTGAAGAACGATCTCGTCAATGCCTTCACAGCCATGGGACAGGCGGTAAAATAGGCGGCGGGAGTTTAATTATGCGGGTTGTTTTTGCATTGACGTTATCCTTGGCCCTGGGCGGCTGTTTCGGTTCGTCCGGCGGCATGCGCACCATTGAAAGCACGCCCTCAGGCGCGCTCGTTACCATCGAGGGTTATGGGGAGTGCGAAACGCCCTGCACGGTGAAGCTTGACGGCTATCGCAATGTGACGGTCGCCAAGGCCGGCTACAAGGCGCAGCGGTTCGGCGTGAAGCCGGGCGGCGCGCCAGTGCAGGTCATTCTCGATCTCGCCGCGCCATCCGGCGAAGTCGACACGACGGCTCTTCCTGAAATCGATTAGAGACTGGCGAGCGGCAGCTGGAACGCTTCGGCGCCGCGTTTCGTGCGCACGACATTCAAAAGCGCGGCCTGATTGTCGAGGAATTGCGACGGCGTCACGCCGATAAACCGTCTGAACTCCTTGATAAAATGCGACTGATCGTAAAAGCCCGGACCGGCGGCGCATATCCAGGGAGCCTCGCCCTGGCGGATGCGGTCGGCCGCTCTCAGCGCACGGTATTTGCGCTGTAAAAGCTTCGGCGACGCCCCGAAATATTTTTTCGCCAGGCGGTCCGTCTGGCGGCGCGAGACATCGATCGTCTCCATGAGCCGATCGATATCGAGATCCTGATCATTAAGGAGCCAGTTCTCAATCGCCTGCGGATAGATGTCCCGTCTCTGCGCGCGCCTTTCTAGAAGCGCGGTGAAGTAACGGTCGCAGGCCGCGGCCATTTCCTCAGGGTGGTTTGAATTCCGGATGGCGTCGAGTTCCATGCCGGCGACGCGTTGCGCAACATCGGTCAGGTCGAACACCTGATCAGCCGCTTCATAGGCGTTAATGGAAAACAGCTTCACCCAGCCGCGCGGGCGTATGCCGATGCCGAAGACGCGCGTACCGGCGTTGGCGCGCATCGTGTAGGCGCTCATTGTCGGGCCGATCAGGAATGTGGAGGTGATACGCAAGGGCGCGCCGCCGGCCATCTGCAGCTCGCCGTCGCCATCGAGCAGGATGCGGATATTACCGAGTTCCGCGCAAAGCGGCTGCACCGACGCAGCTGGCGTCGCGAAGTAATAATATGCGCGGACATATTCTCTCAAATCCGCGCGCGGCAGATAATAGTGCAGCTCCATTTCAGACCGCGATAATTTCCTCTGTTGAACCGGCGGCCTTCGTTTGTCCTACTGAAGCCGCGGCATCTTCTGCATTTCTTCCTGGATAATCTCAATATATTCGGGATTTTCCATGGCGATTTTTTGCATGGCAATGGCGAGACGCTGTTGCTGTTCCATGAAATCTTTTGAATTGCCCATGAAAATCGCCGCGCGTTGCATCGGGGTCAGGTCTTCGAGGCTCTTTGTCATTTTCTCGAGCTTCTTCGAAGAGGTCGCAATGACCTTGGCCGCTTTCTTGGCGGTTTTTTCGCTCTTCACCGCTTCAACGGCGTCTGCAATGTCCGTCAGTTCTTCAAGATAGACTTTCGCAGCCTTTTCCTGTTTCGCCTCGGTGCTGTTTCCGCAACCGGCGACGGCGATCATCGCCGCGGCCATAAGAATACCCGCCAGATGTTTGATGTTCATTGTAAAGAGCCTTTCCGATCCGGTTCGACTTACCAATTGCCTGAGAGCTGTACTGAACTGAATGCGCCCGTGTCCGCGCCGGGCTAGGCCGCGCAGACCACTTCCAGCCCATCATAGGCTGGCTCGACATTTTCCGGCAACTGACGCTTAAGTATTTGATAATCCATATGAATATGGAGGTTGGTAAGGATTGCGCGGCGCGGCTTTACACGCGCGATCCATTCAAGCGCGAGGTCGAGATGGGCATGAGTTGCGTGGGGCTTGTACTGGAGCGCGTCGACAATCCAGACGCCGACCCCGTCGAGTATGTCGAAACTCTCCTCCGGCAGCCCGACAACGTCGCTCGAATAGGCGATGTCGCCAAAGCGAAAGCCGAGGGAATTAACGCCGCCATGATGTTGCAGAAACGCCGTTGTCTCAATCTCTCCGGAAGGCCCGCCGACCGAGAAGCGTTCTCCACAGATCGGCGTCTCGATCTTGTCGAGGATCGGAGGATAGTGGCTCCCGGGCTTTTGCTCGAAGCAATAGCTGAATCGCTCGAGCAGAACGCCGGATGTAGCGCTGTCGATATAGACCGGTATTCGCCGACGCATTTGCAAGGCGAGAACGCGCAAGTCATCGATGCCGTGAGACTGATCCGCGTGATCGTGGGTGAATAGCACCGCATCGAGCCGCGAACATTTCGCAGCGAGGAGTTGTGAACGCATATCCGGAGACGTGTCGACGAGCACGCTCGTCATTGTGTCATGCCGGAAACCGAATTCAGGATGTGCGCGCTGCACCAGAATGGAGCATCGCGACCGGCGATTTTTCGGTTCCGCCGGATCGCAGGCGCCCCAGTCGCCCGCGCCGTCCGCCCCTCCGAAACGGGGAACGCCGCCGGAAGAGCCGCAGCCAAGGATTGTGACTTTAAGATTGTCCGCGGGTTTGCTCATGCGTCGGCCCCTGTTGGGGCGGCGCGGGAAAACAGGCGGAAGAAATTGTCGGTCGTCGCCGCGGCGATGTCCGCCATGCTGACACCCCTGATATCGGCGAGCTTCTCTGCCACATGAACCACATGGGCGGGCTCGCAGCGCCTGCCGCGCATAGGGACCGGGGCGAGATAGGGACAGTCGGTTTCGATGATGATGCGGTCCACCGGCGCGTCCCTGGCGATAGCGCGTATATCGTCCGCGTTCTTGAAGGTGATGATCCCGGAAAAGGAAATATAACCGCCAAGATCGAGCGCCGTCCGGGCGAGTTCTGGCCCGCCAGTGTAGCAGTGAAGAAGAGGTGTAAACGCGCCTTTCCCGTGTTCCTCAATAAGCAGTTCGCGCGTCGCATCATCGGCGTTGCGCGTGTGAATGATAAGCGGCAGGCCCGTCTCACTCGCAGCGTCGATATGCGCCTTGAAAACCGGTGTCTGGATGTCGCGTTCGGAATATTCGTAGTGAAAATCGAGGCCGCATTCTCCGATGCCGACGACTTTCGGATCTTCGGCCATCTCGATGAGCTGCGCAGCGGTGAGGTCCGGGTAATCCTTGGCGTAATGGGGGTGGACCCCGACGCTGCGCCAGATGAAATCGTGCGCATCGGCGATTTCCTTGATTGCGCCGGTCGATTCCAGTTTGTCGGAAATTGTCAGCATCCAGCCGACGCCGGCTGTGCGGGCGTTTTCAATCACCTCGGCAAGGTCTTCGGCGTATTTGTCAGAATGAAGATTGACGTGACTGTCGACAAACATGGGGGTTCCGCAATTCCTTATGCGGCCAGCGCGCGCCGCAGATCGTAGGCCATGGCTGTAATTAGCTGGATGCGGTCGAGATTGAGCCCTTCTCCCCTTACGGCCAGGCTGGAAAGTTGTTCATAAGCATTGAGGATAGCGGCAGGCGTTAAGCCCTGGAGCGGCCCCTCGACCTCGCGGCCGCCCGCCGCCGCACGCGCCGCATCTGACAGGTCCCGGATGACGATCGTACGAAAAATCTCCCATTTCTCGTCGCCCGCCTTGCCGGCAAGGGCTTGAGCGATCCGCGAAATATCGCCTGCGCCGCGCGCTTCCGAGAGAAAACGAGCGGCGAGCGAGATCGCCTCGGCCCCGTCTCCGGCCGCAAGGCTGAGGGCGTAGCCGGGCCGGCCCGACGCGTGGGCGGCGATCTGCGCTGCGTTCGAACCCTCGGCTAATTCTTCCTGCTCAAGGAGAGCAAAAATCTCGGCGTCAGGAACAGGCCGCAAGTCGAGGCGGCGGCAGCGGGAACGGATCGTTGCGAGCAGCCTGCCCGGCGCTTCGGAGAGCAGCAATAGCAGCGTATTCGCGGGCGGCTCTTCAAGCGCCTTCAACAGCGCGTTCGCCGCATTGCGGTTGAGGTCGTCAGCCGTATCGATGATCGCCACACGGGCGCCGCCCATGGCGGCCGTGCGGTTAAGAAACAGGGTTAATGCGCGGATTGTTTCAACAGTGATTTCAGTCTGATACTTCGATGTTTTCTCATTCCATGCACGCTCGGCGACGAATAAATCGGGATGAGCGCCTTGAGCGATCAGCCGGAACGCGCGCGCCGTCTCGGGCATGTCAAAAGACTTTTCCCCAGTCAGCGCCGAAGGATCGAGAAGCCCACGGGCGATGCGGTAGGCGAGCGTCGCTTTGCCCGCGCCTTTCGGCCCGGCGACAATCCAGCCGTGAGAAAGCGCGCCCTCGCCCATGGCGGCGCGCAACGAGGCTTCAGCCTCGGCGCGCCCGACCTGATTGGCGCGTTCCTGTGGAAGGGTGAGATCAGCGCTCATCAGTAAGGACTTAAGCGGTTTGACCGGCCAAAGAAAGGCGGTTCAGCCACCCAGAAGATCGGGAAATTTTCCCCTCACCGCGGCTTCGACGCGAGCTGCGACCTCCTCGATCGTACCGGTTGCGTCAATTACAACGCAACGATCCGGAGCGCTCTCGGCGATTTTCAGAAAACCGTCGCGAACGGCTCTTTGAAAGTCGAGACCTTTTTCCTCAAAGCGTGTTTCCCCTGCGCCGGCATCAGCCCGGGCGAGCCCCTGTTCGGCGGACGCATTCAGGATGATTGTCAGGTCAGGATCGTTGGCGCCAACCGCAATTCTGTGCAGCGCGGAAACGGTTTCAACGCCAACCGCCCCCGCATAGCCCTGATAGGCCATGGTTGAATCCGCAAACCGGTCAGTGATGACCACAGCCCCCTTTTCGAGAGCCGGGAGGATGGTCTTTTCAAGATGGTCCCGCCGCGCGGCGTACATGAGCAACGCTTCGCTGATCGGCGACCAGCGATCCTTGTCGCCTTTGACGAGCAGTTCGCGGATTGCCTCGGCGCCCTCCGAGCCCCCAGGTTCGCGGGTCACGACGACATCGCGGCCGATAGATCGCAAACGTTCGGCCAGCAGCTTGATGTGGGTAGACTTACCAGCCCCGTCGCCGCCCTCGAAGCTGATGAAGAGCCGCCGTCGTTCGCCTGCGTCGCTGCTCATCTACTCCGAAACTTCCGCTACAGCGTTGTCTTTCGGCGGTTTGGCGAGCAGCGATTTGGCGGCGAGACCGATTTTGCCGAGAACGCCGATTTCCCTAACGTCTTTACCGGCGTAAAGCGGATACTCCTTGGCTTTACCGCCTTCGACCTCGACCCGCAGATAGCCGATCTGCTGCTCGGAGCGTACTGGCGCCGCGACAGGGCCTTCGTAAACCACTGTAGCTTTAGCCTTGTCGAGCATCGAACGGTGCAGGATCATCTTCACCGGTTCGGTGACGATAAGCGGCGCTGTCTTTTCCTTGCCTTTGAAGACCCGCGCTTCGCCCACAAGCGCGCCGGGCTCATAGAACGTCTTGGTAGTGAAATCGGAAAACGCGATCCGCATCAGGCGGGCCGATTCCGTCAGGCGTTCGCGTTCCGATGTAAGGCCGTTCACGACCACGATCCGGCGCTCGCCGTCGCGCACCGCCGAGCCCACAAGACCATAGCCTGACTCCTCCGTATGGCCGGTCTTTAGTCCGTCAGCGCCGGTGAAGTTATCCAGCAGCGGGTTGCGGTTCGGCTGGCGGATCTTTTCCCAGGTGAACTCTGTTTCCTTGAAGATGGCGTAATACTCGCCGTAGTCGTGAATGATCTTGCGCGTCAGTAGCGCCAGATCGCGCATACTCATCTTTTGGCTCTCGTCAGGCCAGCCTGTAGCGTTTGCAAAGGTGGAGTCGTTAAGCCCCCATTGGCGCGCTTTCTGATTCATGAGTTGCGCGAAGGCTTCTTCCGAACCGGAAATATTTTCCGCCAGCACGATGCAGGCGTCGTTGCCCGACTGAATAATCACGCCGCGAAGGAGGTTTAAAAGCTCGATCTGGGTGTCGACGCGGACCCACATTTTCGAGCCGCCCATGCGCCAGGCTTTTTCACTGACATCGAATTTGTCGGAAAGACTGAGCTCACCATTCTTCAGTTTATCAAAGACGATGGCGACGGTCATCAGCTTCGACATGGAAGCGGGCGCCGTCGGGGTGCGGGCGTTTTTCTCGTAGAGAATTTCACCGGTCCTGTAGTCCATGATCAGCGCGTATTCCGCCGGCGTGGTGAACGGAACGGCGGCTGAAGCAGGCGCGATCAGAATGGCTAAAGCGGCGGCGATAAATCCAGGAAAACGCACGAAATACTCCCTTCGAACCTAATGGCGCAGCGACCGGCTGATCAATGCAGACGGGCGAATTAACCGCTGAATGCGTCAGCCTGATGACTTGATGGAGGCCCTGTCAGGACGAGATGACAATCAGCGAGGCGTCACCATAACCCGCTTTGCGGACGGCTTCCAAGCGCTCGAGGGCCTCATTTTCATCCGCGTAAGGGCCCATATTGATGCGATAGACGACAGCGCCGTCAGGCTTGTCGACGCGCGCCATTCTGAGCGGGCCGATGGGCGCCATTTCCGCTCTCAGCCGGTCGATATTCGAGAGATTCGAAAGCGCGGCGATGCGGATGAGATAAAGCGTCGTTGGCGCTGGCGGGGATGCAGCCGCGTTCTGCAGGCCCGTCCTGAGCCCGGCGGCGTTGTCGCTGGCGGGCGAACCCGTTGCGACGGAGACCGGCGCAGCTTGCACAGGCTTCCGCGCCGGTTGCTGCATGACGACTGGTCTTGAGAGCTGTTGACCGGGCAGCGCGGCGGGACCGACATATCTTACCCGGACATTCGCAAGCCCCTGTTGTTCAAAACCGAGTTCCCGCGCCGCAGCGCGCGACAGGTCGATAATCCGGTCGCTGGCGAAGGGACCGCGGTCATTGATCCGGACGACGATCCGTCGCCCGTTTTCGAGGTTTTCCACCTCGACCAGCGACGGCATCGGTAACGTCGTATGCGCCGCGGTCAGGCGGTTCATGTCGAAGACTTCGCCATTGGCGGTCTTGCGTCCGTGAAAGTCTCGCCCGTACCAGGAGGCGACGCCGATCTTGTCATAGGCGTCGTCTTCAGCCGGCTGGTACCAGCGCCCGTTTACCTGATAGGGCGATCCAACCTTGTAATGAGGTGATGGCTCGGCGATACGGCCGCCCGAGCCGGACGCACAGCCGACGACGGCGAGCAGCAAGGCGGTAAGAATGACGTTCTGTAAGGACCGGAATGACATATACGCTGCTATCGTAGCCAATCTGAAGTGAAGGGGAAGAACGGATCCTCGCCTCCCAGAAAGCCTTAAAATGTCTTAAACTTGCGTTAATGCTGTTTGTGGCGTTACGGCCGGCGGGGGAAAGCCGCCCTGGATGTTGCAGTGGGCCATCTGACGCTATAGAAGCGCGGCTCCCCTGCGGAGGGGTGGCAGAGTGGTCGAATGCGGCGGTCTTGAAAACCGTTGGGCTTCACGGTCCCGGGGGTTCGAATCCCTCCCCCTCCGCCAGCATTTTTCTGTAGGAAAAGAACGAGCGGCTTAGCGAGAAAGCTTGGCCGAACCCCCGCGTAAAGTTTGCGCGCCAATGGCGCGCGGGGTTCGAATCCCTCCCCCTCCGCCACTCCGGCTTTCTTGTGTCCTATCCCCGCCTCTGCCACTAATTGAGCATGCTGGACGACGTCACCTCCATTGAAAAGAAGTGCAACGCAGCCGCCTTTGATCCATCAGGCCGGGACGTTCTCGCCTTTGCGCTTGCCGAACGCCGGGCCGCCCGCAAGGCGGCGATCATCACGCTGGTTGACATTGACGGGTCCTCGCCGCGTGAAATCGGCGCGCAAATGGCGGTTGCTGAAGACGGCCGATCCGTTGGGTCGATTTCGTCAGGCTGCCTTGAACGCGCGATCATCGAAGAAGCACGCGCCGCCCTGGAACGCGGAGCCGGCGGCGTCATTCGCTATGGCAAGGGATCGAAGTATCTTGATGTCGTACTGCCTTGCGGCTCCGGCGTCGATGTTCTTTATACGGTCGACCTTGATCCTGCCGTTCTTGATGATTGCGTTACGGCGCTCGACCGGCGCGCACCGCAAGCGCTCGACTTTAGCGACCATGGCGCGACACTATCCGGTCATGCACGATCAGAATGGCTCGACAGTGTTTTTACCCGCGCCTATCAACCCCGCCTGCGCATCGTCGCGGCCGGCGCCGGCGCCGAATTGATCGCTCTCTCCCGCGTGGCTTCCGCTTCCGGCTACGCCTTTTGCGCCATATCGCCGGAAACCGAAACCCTTGAAAAATGCGCAACCGGCGAAAAACATTTGCTGCAATCGGCGGGGCAAGCGCCCGATGTCAACATCGATCCGTGGACGGCGTTCATCTTCCTTTTTCACGATCGTGAATGGGAGCTGGCGCTGGCGCCGCGCGCGCTTGATTCTTCCGCCTTTTATGTCGGCGCAGTCGGCAGCCGGAAGACGCATAGCTCGCGTCTCGAAGTGTTGCGCGGGCAAGGCGTGGACGAGGAGATGCTCACCCGGCTCGACGGGCCGATCGGCCTTCTGCCCCGAACGCGCGATCCCTCCGCCCTCGCCGTCTCTGTGCTTGCCGGCGTTTTGTCTCACTGGCCGCATCCATGAGCGACACGGGCGTCGTCGCGATCTTGCTGGCCGCCGGGTCCTCTACGCGTTTTGGCGGCGACAAACTCGGTGCGGAACTCGGGGCGGGAACCGTATTAAGCGCTGCGGCGAAGGCCCTCGCCGCTTCTGAGCCAGAGAGGCGCGCCGCCGTGCTTGGCGAAGCCTCGCGCCAACATGCGCCGCTGCTTGAAGCCCTTGGTTATGATATTCTCATCAATGCAAATGCGTCTGAGGGCATGGGGACGACGCTCTCCTGCGGTGCAGACTGGGCGAAGTCTCGCAACGCGGACTATCTGCTTGTTGCGCTTGCAGACATGCCGTTCGTGACGCCGGATCATTTCTCGGATCTGATGCAAAAGGCGCGCGCAGAACCGGAGGGGCTCGCCTATTCCCTTTGCAGCGCCCGCCGAACCGCGCCCGCCTGCTTTTCCGCACGCTGGTTTGGCTCGCTATGCGCGCTGCAAGGAGACGCAGGCGCAAGGGCGATAATTCACAACGCTCCGCAATCCGGCGCCGTTGCGGCGCCGTCCCGCATGCTCGCGGATATCGACTTTCCGGCGGATTTGTGCTAAAATCTTAAGTGAGTGCAGCCTTTCAACTTGCAGCTTTTTCATCCGCGGTAAACGCAAGGCCGCTGGACAGTGCTGTCGCACGCAGCTCATAGTTTCAGCGTATCGGTTTTTTGACTCATCAACCCTGGAGGGCGGAAGATGAAGTTCGTCATCAATGTCAACAAAGAACAACGAACGGTCGATGTCGACCCGGATACGCCGTTATTGTGGGTGTTGCGCGATGAAATGCGTCTCACCGGCACGAAGTTCGGCTGCGGCGTCGCGCAATGCGGCGCCTGTACTGTTCATGTCGATGGGGCGCCGCGTCGCGCGTGCGTCACGCCGGTCTCGGCGGTTGAAGGCGGCGAAGTCGTGACGATCGAAGGGCTGGCGGGCGCCGAAGCGGACGCCGTGCGTGAGGCATGGGCGGAATACGACACGCCGCAATGTGGTTATTGCCAGTCAGGTCAGATCATGACGGCGGTTGCCCTTCTCTCCGCCAAGCCGAATGTCACGGACGCGGATATCGACAATGCGCTGGCAGGCAACATCTGCCGTTGCGCGACCTATGTGCGCATCCGCAAGGCGGTGAAAGCCGCTAGCGCCAAGTTGGGAGGTTGATTATGGCCCCTTACGATACGCCGACGGCTTCGCGCCGCGCCTTCCTCGCCGGTTCCGGCGGTCTTGTTGTCGCCGCCGTCCTGCCGCTCAAAGGACGGGCGCAATCGGGAGCAGCCCGCGCCTTCACCCCGCTGGCCGGAGAAGAAGGTTACGCCCCGAACGCTTTTCTTCGTATCGGTTCTGACAATATTGTCACGATACTGATTAAACACATAGAATTCGGCCAGGGACCCTGGACCGGGCTGGCGACGCTTGTTGCCGATGAGCTTGACGCCGACTGGTCGCAAATCCGCGCCGAACACGCTCCGGCGAATGCTGCGCTTTACGGCAATGCGGTTCTTGGCGGCATTCAGGGCACAGGCGGGTCGACGGCTATAGCCGCCTCGTTCATGATTATGCGACAGGCTGGCGCCGCCGCCAAAGCGATGCTGGTCGCCGCTGCTGCAGAAGCGTGGAGCGTTTCAGCCGCAGAAATCAGTGTTTCGAAAGGGATGATATCTCATCCGGCGACGGGACGGACCGGCGCGTTCGGTGAGTTCGCTGAAGCAGCGGCGGCGCAGACGGCTCCGGAAAATCCCGTGCTGAAAACCCCGGACCAGTTCGTTTATATCGGCAAGGATATGCCGAAGCTTGACACCGGCGCGAAATCCACCGGCGCCGCGATGTTCACGCTCGATGTCTATCGCGAGAATATGCAAACGGTCGTGGTCGAACGGCCGAAGAAATTCGGCGCGAAGCCCGCCTCCTTCGACGATGCTGGCGCGCGCGCCGTCCCGGGCGTGGTCGACGTGAAGCAGTTGAGCGCCGGCGTCGCCGTTTACGCCCAAAATACCTATGCGGCGCTGAAAGCCCGCAAGGCGCTTGACGTCGCCTGGGACGATAGCGAGGCTGAAACCCGGTCAACCGAGGCGCTTGCGCAGGAGCGGCTTGAGCGCGCCCGTCAGCGCGGCGCTGTCGCTAACGAGCTAGGCGATGTCGATCAGGCGCTTTCCGGCGCCGAGACCGTACTCGAGGCTGAGTATGTCTTCCCCTATCTTGTTCATGCGCCGATGGAGCCGCTCGACGCGGTGATTGCACGTGGAGCCGACGGCGGAGTCGACGTCTGGATGGGCAGTCAGATTCAGACCCTCGATCAGGGAACCGTCGCGGCGGTTTGCAGCGTTGACCCGTCGATGGTGCGGATCAACACCATGCTTGCGGGCGGCAGTTTCGGCAGGCGCGCGCAACCGACTTCGCATGTCGCGGCGGAAGCGGCGGAAGCCTTCATGGCGGCGGGCGGCGAAACGCCGATCAAGGTGATGTGGACCCGCGAGGACGATATCCGGGGCGGGTATTATCGTCCGCTGATCGCTCATCGCCTGCGAGGCGGCCTCGATGGCGGCGGCAACATCATCGCCTGGGAACAGGTCGTCGCCGGCCAGTCGTTCGCGGCCGGCACGCCGTTTGAACCGATGATGATCCAGAACGGCATTGATTCAACGATGCTTGAAGGCGCATCGGTGCTTCCCTACCACATGCCGAACTTCAACGTTTCCCTGCACATCATCAACAATCCCGTCCCGACCCTGTGGTGGCGTTCTGTCGGGCATACGCATACCGGCTATGCGGTCGAAACCTTTATCGACGAATTGCTTGAAAAGGCCGGCAAGGATCCGGTCGAAGGGCGTCTCGCTCTGATGAGCGATCCAAAAGACGCTCGCCTCGCCGGCGTGTTGCGCAAGGCATCCGAAATGGCGGGCGGCATGTCGGCGCCGCAAGGTCGCGCACGAGGCGTTGCGGCGGTGGAGTCGTTCAGTTCCTATGTGGCGCAGATCGCAGAAGTCTCGCTGGAAAACGGCGCGCCCCGCGTTCACAAAGTCTGGTGCGCGGTTGATTGCGGCGTTCCAGTCAACCCGAATGTCATCCGCGCGCAGATGGAAGGCGGCATTGGTTACGGATTGAATGCGGTGTTGTTCAATGAACTGGCGCTGGCCGATGGCGGCGCCGTCGTTCAATCAAATTTCCATGACTATCGCGCCTTGCGTATTAGCGAGATGCCCGATGTCGAAGTTGAGATCATACCGTCTGTGGAGCCGCCGACCGGCGTCGGCGAACCGGGCTTGCCGCCGATCGGTCCGGCCGTCGCCAACGCTGTTCGCAAGTTGACCGGCAAGACGCCCCGGCGCCTGCCGATGATCAAGTCCATGGGGGCCTAGGATGACCACGATACGCTTACGCTTGACCGCCGCCGCTATCACGCTGCTGCTTGCCGCCGGATGTGGCGGATCGAAAGAAGACAAGGCTCTCAAGGGACCTCTGGAAGTAAACGGCCTGTCAACGCCGGCGGCGTTCGCAGACATCGAAGACGACCGCGCTCGCGCCGCCGCGCTGTTTGAGGAAATGTCGAAGGTCATGCTGCATCCGCGCTGCGCCAATTGCCATCCGAAAACCGGCGGGCCGACACAGGGCGATGACATGCACCCGCATAATCCGCCGGTCATACGCGCCGACGGCATGGGCGCGCCGGGCATGACCTGCAACGCATGTCACGGAACGCACAATGTCGCCTTCGCCAGCATGGAAGGCTCCATACCGGGCGCCTCGCCGTGGATTCTCGCGCCGGCGCTCATGGGCTGGGCTGGCGCTACCCCTGCAGAGCTTTGCGCGCAGCTCAAAGATCCGCAACGAACCGGCGGGCGCTCGCTAGAAGATCTGGTTGAGCATAACGGCGTTGATCATCTGGTCGGTTGGGCGTGGGAGCCCGGCGAAGGCCGAACATCCGCGCCCGGCGATCAGGCGACGCTCGGCGCGCTCACCGAAGCTTGGGTCGCCGCCGGGGGCCATTGCCCGGCGGGCTGACGCAGAGTTTCAATTATTGAAACTGAAAGACGAGGAAAAGACACTGCCCGTCGGGATGTCAGCTGTCGCTTCGCGCCGGCCGCGAAACGCCGAAATCCACATCGAAGAGATGTTCCAGGCTTGTCCGCGAAAGGCCTTGTTTAACAAAATCATACGGTGTCACATTAAGAGCCTTGATAAGCGCGCGCTCGATCTGCAGTTCATCGCGACCTGACGCCGGCGTAACATCGAAGTCGAGGAGATTGACGCAGCCAAGGTCCTGTTCAAAGGCGGAAATCGTCGCCAAACCGCCGCCGCAGGCCCACCCGAGCGCAATCCGGTTGACGCCCTCATGGGCTACGATTAGTGCAGTTTTCCAACTCGCTTCTAGAATCAGGGATTGAAGAGAGGCGACGACCCGTTTCTGCGCACCGTCGAAAGTCTCGCCATCTTCAAGAAAAGTCGCGCCATTCTCGCCTGCGGCGTCAAAAGAATAGGCGAGTCTCGCAGCGAGTTCCTCGCGACTTTTCGCCTTGATCCATCCGCTTTTAAGCTCTTCCAGCCCCTCACAGGACTGGAGAGCGGGCGGGCGGTCCTGCGCGGCGAGCACGATTTCCGCCGTCTCACGGGTGCGCGGCAGGCCGGAATAGACAGCGATATCAAAACTGATGTGCTTCAGCGCTTCGGCCGCCGCGGCGGCCTGTTCACGGCCTTCTTCGGTCAGCGGAACCTGCCTGGGATCGCTCATGGCTGCGTTGAAGTAATCCACATGACCGTGACGCATCAGGTAGATTCGCCGCCGCCCTGCCCCGTCCATTTTCGCCTCCGGTGTCCAATCAGGAGCCGGCCATAGCCAAAATCGCCCAATCTGGCCAGAACCGCAGAAAATTAGGGCTTTTCAAGGCTCGCCTCTGGCGCGCGGCGATGTTAGGGTCGCATCTTGAAGATGGGGTTGGCTTCGAGAGGGGAAGACTGGTCGCGATGGCGTTGCGTTCGCCCACGCTTTTTTCAGGGGCCTTTTTGCTTCTGGCGATAGCGTACACCGCATATTTCGACATCAAGGTCCGCACCGATCCGGATGCTGCGGAGGACAGGTTTGACGCCCTGGCGGCGGCGGGCGCGCCGCGCCGGGCCGCGCCATTCGGCGAGCGCGCCATTACCCTGCATATCGAAAACGGCGCGACCGCTGAAGAAGTGGCGCCGCTGAAAGCGCGGGTCGCGGAGGCCGAGGTCGCCCGCGCGCGTTATCAGCGCGGCGCCGATTTGCTGCGCGAGGCGCTGTCTTCCGGCTGGGTCAATGAGATAAACGATATCGATCGCGTCGGTTACGAAAACAGGCTTGGCAGAGCCTACATACTCGCTGGCAAGATCGAGGAAGCGGTTTCGATTTTCGCATCGTTCCTTGAATTAGCGGGCGACGCCGCTGCCGATCCGGCGCTCGCAGAGGATGACGAGCTTTCTCTATATTACGCGGATCGCGTCATCGATGCGGCCAGCGTTTTCGCCGGCGCCATCAATCACACGGATCCTTACAAAATAAGCAGCGGCAGCATCGAACAAATGCTGGCGACGACAAACCACATGGCGACGCTTGGCGGCTTTTACAGCATGCGCAAGGGTAACGAATATGCCGCGGCGGGCTTGTTGTCCTCCGCCTATGAGACCCGCAAACGCGTTCTCGGCGCCGAACATCAGAATACGGTGCAACTGACGCTGATCCTCGGACCGCTTTACGCGAAAATGGGCCGGCTCGAAGATGCGGAAAAGATCTATCTCGACGCTTTCCATGCTCAGGAGCGCGTCAAAGGACCGAACAGCCCGGATCTGAGTCTTTACCTCAAGCTGCTCGCGGGCATTTACGAACAACAAAACCGCTTCACCGAAGCGCAGGCGCTATACGAACATATCCGCGGGCTGTTTCAGGACGCCTTCGGCGCCCAGCGCTACGCGATCAATCGCGAGCTGGACCGTCGCAGTCACATCAATCGTCCCGTTTCACAATTCTTTCCGCTTGAGCCGGACTACGCGCCGTCTGATCTTGTTTCCGCAGCGGAGTTTTCGATTCCGACGAGCAAGGCCCCGACCATCGATGAAATGAAGATCCGGCTTGCCGCTGACCAGGACGCCGATCCGCGCGAAGCGAACCTGCCGGTCCGGTTGGCGCAGCTCATCTCGCTTTGCCGGTCAGAGTCCGGCGAGCGCATCGCTTTGCGATCGGGTTACCGGTCCTACCGGACCCAGCGCGTGCTGCATGAGCTGAATGAAGACAGAGGCACAGTGACGCCGGCAGGGGTGTCCGAGCATCAGACCGGCCTTGCGACCGATATTAACGTCAATGATCGCTTCATGCGCCAGACCGATCGCGCCTTCCAGTGCTTCGAAGAAAATGCATTCCGTTACGGCTTCATTCTCTCCTATCCCCCGGGCAATGATTACCTTCCCGGCAAGGATACCTACGAGCCATGGCACTGGCGTTATGTGGGCATCCAGACCGCGCAGCTTTACCGCGAGGCTGGCCCTCACAATCAGCCCCAGGAGTTTCTCGCCGCCCTGCCCTGTTATCAGGAACGCGCTGCGAACGGCCTGTTCCCGAACGCCGGGGAAACGGACATCTGTCAGGCGGACGTCAGGCTCGCTGACGGCGCCGAAGAGGAGGATGCGGCGGAGGAAACACCCATTGTCGCCGCCTTCCCGCCGCCTGACCCCGCAAAAGCGGCGCGTATCTTGAATGAAGATGCGAAACCTGTGCGGGGCCGTCATTAACGACGCGCATCGCCGCGCGCCGTTACGGATTGAAGTTAATGGACTGCGAAACGCCTGCCGCGCCGCGTGCGAATATCGTCTGCGTGTGTCCGCATGAACCACTCGCGGCATCGTTAACTAACACTCTTCGACAGTGCGGTTATGCTGTCTTCAATCCGGACAACGCCCGCCACGCGGATATCTGTCTCATCGACTTGCGCCGCAGCGCGGTTTCAACCCGCAAGGCGAAAGCAATGGCTGCGGTTCTGCGCCGGAAGTCGCCGGAATCCTCAATGCTGTTTATGGTCGATCCAGGCCTCGATCCCGATGTACGGGCTGCATTGCGCCGTTATGGCGAAGTCGCGCCTGCTGAAGAGGATCTCGGTCATGTCGCCGCGCGCTGCCGTCAGATCATCCGTTTGCGCAATATCGCGGAGGAAACCGGCGAGCGCTTGAAGAGCCTTGCGGCGCTCAACCGTCTTGTAGACTTCCCGATCATTTCCGCCGCCAATTCGCGCGCCCGTGTTCTGATCGCCGGCGCGCCAGGACCGGCGGCGCTGTCTGCGATCAACGCCGTCAGCGTGATTGCCGAAAGCTGTGTATGCGTATTGTCGGCAGGTCAGGCGATGCGCGCGCTCGATCACGAAACGTTTGATTGCGCAATCATTCTTCCCATGAAAGCGAACGATCCTCTTGCGGCGTTGACGAAGGCGCTGCGCCGCCATTCGAGACATGCCGCCATGGCCGTTATCCAGGTTGCTGACAACATGGATGCTTTGGGCGTTTACGCGAAACAGGGCGCAAGGGACTTTATACTCAAGCAGGATATCATTGCAGAGCTTGGGCCGCGGGCGCAACTTGCGGCGCGCCGCGTCCGCCTCGCCCGCTCGATGGCGGCGTTTTTGCGTAGTTGCGCTGGCGAAGGCGTACGCGATCCGGCGTCGGGAGTTTTTACAACGACTTTTCTCGCTGAACACGGCGCGCGGCTTTGCGCCCGCGCAGACCAGACCGGTCGGCCGCTATCGATGACGCTGGTCGAACTGGGAGGCGCGAAGGAATTCAGCCGCCATGCGCTTCATCAGGCCGCGCGACTTATCGCTCGCGTGAGCCGCGCCGAAGATATCGCCGCGCGCATCGCTCCGAATAAGTTCATCGTCGCCTATCCTGCAACCACGCTCGATGATGCGGTTATTGCGGGCAAAAGAATTGAAGGCGTGCTGACGAACACCGCTTTCCGGGACAAAGAGAGCGCCAGGCCGTTCGCGCTTACTGCGAAAACCCTGTCGGCGGAGCGCGTCGCCGGGGCTTCGATTGAAGAAACGATCGCCACGCTGTTAAAGACCGCGCGTGAAGGCGCGGCGGTTACGCCGCCTCTTCAGCAATCTCCGCAATGACGCCAGCTATTTTTCGCGCGCCCTTGAGACGCAACGTTTCTCCCGGCCAAGTCTGCCGATAGACGAATTTCTGGTCGGGCCGCATTTTGACGTCCATCGGCGCCGTTGAGATGAATTCGACCAGCCCCGCCGGGTTCACAAACTGATCGTTACGGAAGGTAATGACCGCGCCTTTCGGTCCGGCATCGATCTTGGCGATGCCGGCGCGGCGGCAGACCATCTTGATTGCGACGATTTCAAGCAGGTGGTCCACCTCTTTTGGCAAGGGCCCGAAACGGTCGACCAGCTCCGCGGCGAAGCCGTCGATCTCGTCTTCCTTCTCCAGCGCACCGAGCCGCCGGTACAGCGCCATGCGAACATCGAGGTCGGCGACGTAATCGTCGGGTATCAGCACTGACGTGCCGATATTGATCTGCGGCGACCAGGTTTCTTCAACCGAGCCGGCGCCGTCGCGAAGTTCGGCGACCGCCTCCTCCAGCATGTGCTGGTAGAGCTCGACGCCGACTTCCCTGACATGGCCGGACTGTTCTTCGCCGAGCAGGTTTCCGGCGCCGCGAATATCGAGATCGTGCGAAGCGAGCGTGAAGCCGGCGCCGAGCGTATCGAGAGATTGCATGACCTTGAGCCGGCGTTCGGCGCCGTCGGTCAGTTTCTTGCGGGGGCTCGTTGTCAAATAGGCGTAGGCGCGCTGTTTCGAGCGCCCGACCCGGCCGCGCATCTGGTAGAGCTGCGACAGGCCGAACATGTCCGCATGATGAATGATCATGGTGTTGGCGGTCGGGATATCGAGACCGGATTCGATGATTGTCGTCGAAACAAGAACGTCGAATTTGCCTTCGTAAAAGGCGGTCATGATGTCTTCGAGTTCGCCTGAACTCATCTGCCCGTGTGCAATCTTGAATTTGAGCTCGGGAATTTCTTCCGTCAGAAATTCGGCAATGCCATGAAGATCCTTGATGCGAGGCGCCACATAGAAACTCTGGCCGCCGCGGTAATGCTCGCGGAGCAGAGTTTCGCGTGCGACCACCGGGTCGAATGGACCGACCGTCGTTCTGACGGCGAGCCGGTCGACCGGCGGTGTTGCAATCAGCGACAGATCGCGAATGCCGCTCATGGCGAGCTGCAGCGTGCGCGGGATCGGCGTCGCCGTCAGGGTCAGGACATGCGTGTCGCCGCGGTATTCCTTGAGGCGCTCTTTGTGCTTGACCCCGAAATGCTGCTCCTCGTCGATAATCAGAAGGCCGAGATCACGAAACTTGATGGTCTTGGCGAGCAGCGCATGGGTGCCGATGACGATATCGACCTGGCCGCTGGCGACGCCATCGCGCACCGCCTTTGCTTCGCCGGCGGTGACCATCCGAGAGAGCTGGCCGAGACGGACCGGAAAGCCCTTGAAGCGCTCGGAGAAATTCCTGAAATGCTGGCGCACGAGCAAGGTTGTCGGCGCGATCACAGCAACCTGCCTGCCGGTCATCGCGGCGATGAATGCGGCGCGCAAGGCGACTTCGGTTTTGCCAAAACCGACATCACCGCAGATGAGCCGGTCCATCGGGCGGCCTTTCGCCATGTCCTCGACAACATCGGCGATCGCGTTTTCCTGATCTTCGGTTTCAGCGAAGGGAAAGCGCGCGCAGAATTCATCGTAGGAACCGGTTGCGGGGGTCATTTCCTCAGCGCTCTGCATGGCGCGCTTGGCGGCGATCTTGATCAGCTGTTCGGCGAGCATCTTGATGCGCGCGCGCATCTTCGCCTTGCGGCCCTGCCAGGCTGCGCCGCCGAGCTTGTCGAGCGACTGCCCGTCGTCTTCCGACCCGAAGCGTGAAAGGAGATCGATGTTCTCGACCGGAAGAAACAGCTTGTCGCTGCCGTGATAGACAAGTTGCAGGCAGTCATGGGGGGCGCCCTGTACTTCGAGCGTTTTCAAGCCCTCGTAGCGGGCGATGCCATGTTCTACATGAACCACCAGATCGCCAACAGAAAGGCTCGAAGCCTCGGTCAGGAAATTTTCAGCGCGCTTTCGCCTTGTGCGCCTGACAAGCCGGTCGCCGAGAATGTCCTGTTCGGAAATGAACGCCGCGCCGGCCGTTTCAAAGCCTGTCTCGAGACCGAAAACAGCGGTGACAATATCCGCTTTGGCGTTCTTGACTGCGGTCCAATCCGCTGCATGAGCGATATCTCCGCCGCCGTGATCGGCAATCACCGTGCGCATGCGGTCGGCGGAGCCTTCTGACCAGCAGGCGATGACCGGCGTTTTGCCGCTCTCGCGAAGCGTTTTTGCGTGTGCGATCACCGCGTCAAATACGTTCGATTTTTCCGCCGCGCGCTCAGCGGCGAAGTTTCGGCCGATCTTTGCTGCGAGATTGACGCAGCGCGTATTTTCCGGCGGCGCGAAAGGAGAGAGTGGCCGCAGGTTCAGGGTCTCAAGCCGAGCCTTCCATTCATCGGCGGAAAGGTAAAGCGCATCCGGCTTCAGCGGACGATAGGCCGGCGCCGAGAAGTCCGAATTGCGGCTGCGCCGTGCTTCAGCGTCTTCAGCGCGGGCGTCGTAGTGATCCTTGATCAGCGCCAGGCGCGCGTCGGCCGCCTCATCTGCGAGATGATCGACAAAAACGAGACCGTCTCCGGCAAAGTCGAACAGCGTTTCGGTGGCGTCATAAAAAAGCGGAAGCCAGTGTTCGGCCCCCGCATGCATCCGCCTTGCGCTGATCGCTTCATAAAGCGGATCATCACCGGCGGCGCCGAAGTTTTTCGCGTAACCCTGCCGGAAGCGCGAAACCGTGTCCTCGTTGAGGAGGATTTCCGACGCGGCGGAAAGGTCGAAACGGCTGAGCTGGCGCGTGGTGCGCTGGCTGGCGGCGTCGAAGGCGCGCACCGATTCGAGGCTGTCGCCGAAGAAATCGAGACGCACCGGCTCATCCGCGCCCGGCGGGAAGATATCGACCAGACCGCCGCGAACCGCGAACTCGCCCGCCTCGCGAACCGTCGATGACCGCGCATAGCCGTTGGCGCTGAGATAGGCGGTGAGCGCATCCATACTCATGGTCGCGCCGGGAGCAAGGGTCAGCGCGGCCTCATTGATAATGTCCCGGGGCGGTGTTCGCTGGACGGCGGCGTTGACCGAGGTTGAAAGGATGAACGCGCCGCCCCCCTTTAGACGCATCATCGCGGCGAGCGCCGCCATGCGTCGCGATGCGACAGCGCCCGAAGGCGAAACCCGGTCGTATGGAAGACAGTCCCAGGCGGGATAGTCGATTACTGGAATGTCAGGGGCGAAAAACTGCAAGGCCTGCATCATCGCCGCGGCGCGGGCGCCGTCCCGCGCAATGTGAACGACAAGACCATTTCGCGCTCGCGCAGCTTCCGACAGCGCCATGGCGTCCGCGCCTTCCGGCGCGCCGTATACGGGCAACACGCCTTCGCGCTTCCACGCGGCGTCGCCGCCGATCTCTGCAACGCCTGAAACCATTTTTTCGGCAGTCTTAGCCATATCGCCTCAACGCAAAATGCGCGGGTCGCCATTTTGACGGCCCGCGTTCATCGCATCAGGTAGAGAATAATTGCGGCCAATTCAATCGCGCGAACCGCTCTTAATCGTGCTCGCGACATCGAAGGCCTGGAGCTTTTCCAGCGCCGGCCCCTGATATTCAGCCGGAGGCGCGGCGTCGCCGGTGGCCCAGGCGTATAACTCGCGGTCGTTGCAGTTGAGGAGCGCTTCGAACTCGTCGAGCTCGGCTTCGGACATGGACGAAAGATGCGCTTTCGCGAAGCCGCCAATCAGGAGATCCGCCTCCTTGAATCCGCGATAACTTGCCTGATAGAGCAATTTCTTCCGGCGGGTCTCGATGGCCATCGTGCTTATCCTAACGGCTGAACTCTTGGGGATAAATGGTTGGCGCGTTGGGCGCAAATCCCGATAATTTACCGCCTATGCGGCCGCAAATCCTCAATCCCCTTTTCGCCGACATCACGGTCCTGCCGGGCGTTGGGCCGAAACTCGCCGCGCTGATCGGCCGGGCCGCCGGGCCGCTTGTGGTCGACCTCGTTCTGACCCCGCCGGTCGGCGTGGTCGACCGGTCGTTGCGGCCAATGATCGCCGAGGCGGAATTTGGCCGACTCGCGACGTTTCTTGTCACGGTCGACCGTCATGATCCGCCGCCGAAAGGACGCCGCCTTCCCTATAAGGTGATCGTTTCGGATGAAACCGGATTCATGACGCTGGTTTTCTTCCATGCACGGTCTGAGTATCTCGAGAAAGCTTTACCGGAAGGAGAACAGCGGCTCGTCAGCGGCAAGGTCGAGGACTTCAAGGGCGGCAGGCAGATGGTCCATCCGGATTACATCGCCGATCCGGAAAAACCCGATGACCTGCCCCTGCATGAACCGGTCTACCCGCTGACGGCCGGTCTTACCGCCGCCGTCATGCGCAAGGCGGCGGCGAACGCACTGAAACGCACGCCGCAACTGCCCGAGTGGCAGGATGAAAGCTGGCTGGCGGCGCGAAAATGGTCCGGATGGAACGCCGCCATGAAATCCGTGCACGAACCGGTCCATGACAGCGACTTGTCGCTTGCTGCGCCGGCCCGCCAGCGCCTCGCTTATGATGAACTGCTCGCCAACCAGCTCGCCCTGTTGATGATCCGCAAGGCGCGCGTCAAATCGAAAGGCAGGGCGATCAGGACGGATGGACGGTTGCGCGCCCTGGCGGGGAAAGCGCTTCCGTTCGAGCTTACGGCTGCGCAAAAGCAGGTGCTCAAGGAAATCGATGCCGATATGGCGGCGCCGGAACGAATGGTGCGGCTGGTGCAGGGCGATGTCGGATCGGGAAAGACGATCGTCGCTCTTTTTGCCATGTTGAGCGCCGTTGAAGCCGGCGCGCAAGCCGCCCTGATGGCGCCGACGGAAATTCTCGCGCGCCAACACCTTGAATCCCTCAGCCCGCTTGCCGCGGCCGCCGGCGTCTCACTGGAAATTCTCACCGGGCGCGACAAAGGCGCTGCGCGCGCGCGCAAGCTTGAACGTCTCGCCAGAGGCGAAATCAATATTCTGATTGGCACGCATGCGATCTTTCAGGAAAGCGTCGCGTTTATGAACCTTGCCCTCGCAGTTATCGACGAGCAGCATCGTTTCGGCGTCCACCAGCGCGTTCTCCTCGCAGAAAAAGGCCCTCGGCCCGATTTGCTGGTCATGACGGCGACCCCGATCCCGCGCACCCTCGCCCTCACTGCCTATGGCGACATGGATGTCAGTCAGATCACGGAAAAACCTCCAGGCAGAAAGCCTGTCGATACGCGGACGGTCCCGCTTTCCCGCCTCGACGAAGTCATCGCCGGCGTCGTGCGCGTCGCCGCGAGGGGAGAGCAGGCCTACTGGGTTTGCCCGTTGGTTGAAGAATCCGAACTGATCGATCTTACCGCCGCGGAAGACCGTTTTGAATCCCTCAAAGCGGTTCTCGGCGATAAGGTCGGCCTTGTTCACGGGCGCATGACCGGACCTGAGAAGGATGCGGTGATGGAGCGGTTCTATGACGGCGCGTTATCGGTTCTGATCGCCACCACCGTCATCGAGGTTGGCGTCAACGCGCCGAATGCTACGATCATGATTATCGAACACGCCGAGCGTTTCGGTCTCGCCCAGCTTCACCAGTTGCGCGGACGCGTCGGCCGGAGCGACAAGCCATCAACCTGCATCCTTCTCTACAAGCCGCCATTGGGCGAGACCGCAAAGGCGCGGCTTGAAATCCTGCGGCGGACGGAAGACGGTTTTCTGATTGCTGAAGAAGATTTGCGCCTTCGCGGCGCCGGGGATTTTCTTGGGGCCGCCCAGTCCGGCTTCCCGCGGTTCCGGCTTGCCGACATCGCGGTTCATGGCGAGCTTCTCGCCGCCGCCCGCGATGATGCACGGCTGATCATCGAAAAAGACTCTCGGCTCGAAAGCGAGCGGGGAAAAGCGTTGCGCGTATTGCTTTATCTTTTCAGCCGCGACGATGCGGTGAAGTTGATCAGCGCCGGCTAGATTTGACCGCCTTGAAAAGCCGGTCCCTCAAGGGCGGCTTGGGGCTCGTCCGGGCCATTTCCTCAAGCTTGCGCACGGCGTCTTTCGGGTCGTGAAACGCCGGCACCACAAGACCGAGCGAGAAGACGACCTTGGCCGCGTCCTCGACGCTCATCTCAAGAATGCGGATTTCGCTGCGCGGCAGGAACAGCAGGAACCCTGACGTCGGATTCGGGACGGTCGGAATGAAAAGCGCCGTCAGCGCCTCGCCCTGGTCGTTCAGGCGTTCCTTGATTTCGCCCTTGGCGCCGCCAATGACAAACGCCATCGCCCAGACGCCTGCCCGCGGATATTCAACCAGCGCAACTTCCTTGAAGGAGCGATCCGATTGCTGCAGCGCGGTTTCGAAGACGTTCTTGAAAAACCGATATAGATTGCGAACGACAGGAACGGAATCGACAATCCGCTCGCCGGAATGAATGAAGGCCCGGCCGATGAAATTCTTGGCGAGCGCGCCGAGAATGACCAGCGCGATAAAGGCGATCAACACGCCGAAACCGGGAAGCACCTGCAGGAAGGTTTCGAAATTGCTGCCGCTGTCGGGCAGAGTGCGTTTGACGAAGGCGTCGAGCTTCGCCATCGGTCCTGTCAGGAACCACAGGATGATCGCAACCGTAATGCCGATCGGCGCCGCCACGACGACGCCTGCGAGAAAGCTCGACCAAAGCCCGCCCCAAAGCCCCTGCTTCTTGGGCTTGATCAGACCTCCGTCGCCGGCCTTCTGGTCTTTCGACATGTTCTGGTCTTTCGTTACATCGTCGCTCATATCGTCCAACGCACTACGCTACAAACCGGGATGCCACCGCCCCGTACACCCGATTCACGAATTTTGCGTGAACCGGTTAAACCTTTTATCAATGCCTCTTAAGAGGTTCGAGGGTTTTGAGCCTATATGGTCGCGGGATGCGACGAATAAAAGGCCCCGAAGCGCCGAAATGCAGGAGAATCCATGGTGTCCATGAGGCTGGCGGTCACGCTCATTGCTGTTTTGCTGACGGCCGCCGCCGCTGCGCTGGTGCTGGTTTTTCAGGATAATATCACGCAATTCAATCTGCGGCCCCGGACCCCGTTCCAGATCGCCGCGCCGCCGCCGCCACCCGCCTATGGCGCCCGCGGCGCCTGGGCGCTCTGGCCGGATGCTCCCGACGAGGGGAGCGCCGATATATTCTACGTTCACTCGACCACCTATTCTGACCGCAGGGGCTGGAACGGCCCGATCACCGGGGACCACGCGGAACGGGTCCTGCGCGAGGTGGCGGCGGCCAACGAGGCCGGCCCGTTCCTGCGCGTCGGCGCCGTTTACGGGCCGCGCTACAGGCAGGCGACGCTCTATGCGAGCTTTACCCACAAATATGACGGGCTCGCCTCGCGCGAACTCGCCTATCGGGACGTGGCGGCGGCGTTTGAACATTTCCTGTCGCAACGCGGCGAAAGCGAACGGCCGATCATCATGGTCGGCTACGGCCAGGGCGGTTTGCATGTGCTCGGTCTGTTGCAAAGCTATTTTGCAGCCGACAAGGACCTCCGCGCCTATCTCGCGGCGGCCTATGTGGTCGATCAGGGAACGCCGCTTTCGCTGTTCGAGGGACCGTTGCTGGACATACCGCCGTGTGAAAGTCCTGAAAGCGTACGCTGCGTCATTTCCTATATCGATATCCAGCCAGGCTTCGAGGATGAAGAGCGACGTTTCATCAGCCGCGCGCTGAAATGGAACGCTTCGAGCGAACTGGTTCCCCTGCCCGCCTCGCCGCTGCTTTGCGTCAACCCCTTGAGCTGGACGGCGACCAACGAACGCATCAGCGCCGAGCACCATCTCGGCGCGGCGTCCGCAACCGGTTTGCGTCTTTCCGAAACGCCGCCGCCGATCGCCAAGGCGACGAGCGCCCAGTGCGTCGGAAGCATTCTTTCGGTCGATGCGCCGCAGCAGAAGTTTTTGCGCCGCAAACACTGGTTCGGCGCGCAATGGCGGCCGCAGAATTTCAACCTGTTCTATCACGATCTGACCGTCGACGCCGCCCGCAGGATAGAGCATCTCAATCTGGTGCTCGAAGAAGAGGCGATCCATCTCGACCCGATCGAGGAGGCGGTTGATCTTGTGGTCAGTCCCGTCAATAAGGTTCCCGATTAACGCGCCGGGGGCGCCGTCGAGATGAAGGTCCACATGAAACCCATACGAAAAGTCGTCATCCCCGTCGCCGGTTACGGCACGCGCGTTCTTCCTGCCACGAAGTCGATTCCGAAAGAGCTGCTTCCGCTCGTCGACCGCCCGCTCATCGACTATGTGGTGCGCGAAGCGCTGGATGCCGGCATCGATCATATCGTGCTCGTCACCGGCCGCGGCAAAGGCGCGATCGAGGATTATTTCGATCATGCGTTCGAGCTGGAAACCGGGCTCGAGGCCAAAGGCAAGATCGACATTCTTGCGAGCGTCAGGAAGCCGATCCTCGCCGCCGGCTCGGTCTCTTATACCCGCCAGCAAGCGCCATTGGGCCTTGGTCATGCGGTCTGGTGCGCGCGCGATATCGTCGGCGATGAACCTTTCGCCGTATCGCTGCCCGACGTGGTCATCGACGCCGAGCCTTCAGCGCTCGCCCAGATGGTCGGCGAATATGAAAAGACAGGCGGCAATATCATTGCGGTCGAGGAAGTCGCGCAGGAAGAAACCAATAAATACGGCGTCGTCGCGCCGAAGGGCGAGCGCACTGGACGGCTGTTTGAAATGTCGGGCATGGTCGAGAAGCCGGAGCCCGCCAAGGCGCCGTCCAATCTTGCGATCACCGGACGCTATATCCTTCAGCCGGAAATCTTCGAGCTTCTTGAAGACACGCCGCGCGGCGCCGGCGGCGAAATCCAGCTCACCGACGCCATGGATGCGCTGATGAAACAGCAGCCGTTCTACGCTCACGAATATGAAGGTGTAAGCCACGATTGCGGCTCCAAACTCGGTTGGCTGCAGGCCAATGTCGCGCTGGGCCTGAAACATCCCGAACTGGGCGACAGCTTAGCGGAATTTCTCAGAAAAAACCGCTAGGGTTCGGCTTATTCGATAAATCCGTGCAGGGACGGCCGCGCCTTCGCGAGGCGGTCGATCTCGACAAGGTCTTTCAGGAACGCCTCGAACTTGCCGAGCGGAATCATATTCGGCCCGTCGGAAGGCGCGTTGTCCGGGTCTGGATGCGTTTCGGCAAACACCGCCGCGACGCCGACCGCCGCCGCCGCGCGGGCGAGCGTCGGCGCGAATTCCCGCTGGCCGCCGGACGTCGTCCCGGCGCCGCCCGGAGTCTGCACGGAATGGGTGATGTCGAACACAACGGGGCAGCCGGTCTCCCGCGCCATGATCGGGATCGACCGGAAGTCGCTGATCAGCGTGTTGTAACCGAAACTGGCGCCTCGTTCGGTAACCAGCACGCGGTCATTGCCGCTCTCGCGCACTTTCGCGACCACGTTCTTCATGTCCCATGGAGCAAGGAACTGCCCCTTCTTGATCTTGATGACGCGCCCGGTTTTCGCCGCTGCGATCAGCAGGTCCGTCTGGCGGCAGAGGAAAGCCGGGATCTGCAGGACGTCGGCGGCTTCCGCCACGCGGGCGCATTGCGACGGCTCATGCACGTCGGTGACGACCGGCAGGCCGACGCTCTCGCGTATTTCCGCAAAGACCGGAAGCGCCTCGGCGAGTCCGACGCCCCGGGCCGAGCCGGCGCTGGTGCGGTTGGCCTTGTCGAAGGAGGACTTGAAGACGAGGCTGACGGCGAGCCGCCCTGCAATCTCCTTGAGGGCGGCGGCGCATTCGAGGCCGTGCTCGCGGCTTTCAAGAGCGCAGGGTCCTGCGAACACGGCGAGCGGCCGATCATTCCCGATATCAACAGTTCCGGACCCGAACTCGATTTTAACGCTGGCGTTGCCGGCCGCCATATTTTGCTCCCGTAGCGTTTTGAGCGAACATCCCTTAAATGAACCGCGCCCGCCTCAAGGGCAATAGCCGCCTTAATTGCGCGGCGCTGGCCGGAGCCCGCCCATGACCAAATATCTCGAGATCGCGTCCGAGGTCATCGAGCTTGAAATTTCAGGGCTCGAAGCCCTTAAAAGCGCGCTCGACGAGCGCTTTGCGGGGGTCGTCGATCTCCTGAAAGCCGCCGCCGGCAGGATCGTTGTCACCGGCATGGGCAAATCCGGCCATGTCGCCCGCAAGCTCGCCGCCACCCTCTCCTCGACGGGCTCGCCGGCGATGTTCGTGCACCCGGCCGAAGCGAGCCACGGCGATCTCGGTATGATTTCGCCGAAAGACGTCATCCTCGCCTTGTCCAAATCAGGGGAAACCGCCGAACTCGGCGATCTTCTCGCCTATGCAAGGCGTTTTTCAATTCCCGTTGCGGCGATGACGTTTCAGTCCGATTCTACCCTCGCCAAGACCGCCGCCGCCGCTTTCATCCTGCCGCCGATGCGCGAGGCCTGCGGCGAAACGCGGGCGCCGACCACATCGACGACGATGATGATGGCCGCGGGCGATGCGCTGGCGGTGGCGCTGCTGCGCGATCGCGGCTTCACCGCTGACGACTTTCAGGGCTTCCATCCCGGCGGCAATCTCGGCGCGGCGCTGAAGCGCGTCACCGATCTCATGCATGACGCAGACAAGCTTCCCCTCGCCTCGCCCGACACCGGCATGCTCGACGTGGTGAAGATCATCACGGACGGCGGGTTCGGCTGCGCCGGCGTCGTCGACAAGGACGGCGCGCTGATCGGCATCATTACGGACGGCGATTTGCGCCGTCATTACCGCGCCGACCTCGCCGTCATGACCGCCAGGGAAGTGATGACCGAAGGGCCCCGCACCTCGCCGCCCGAAGCGCTTGCCGGCGATGTTCTGGCGTTGATGAGCCGGGAAAAGATCACTGCGCTGTTTGTGGTCAAAGACAGGCGCCCGATCGGCATCGTTCATGTCCATGATTGCCTCTCGATCGGCGTCCTTTGACGGCGTCAGCATGAGGCGCGAAATCACATTCGTATCATGAGCCAAGCGCCCGCCTTGGTCTGGTTTCGCAACGATCTGCGTCTGGAGGATAATCCGGCGCTTCATGCGGCGCGTGCGTGCGGAGCGCCGGTCGTCGCGCTCTACGTGCTTGATGAAAATCTCTCTTATGCGCCGGGCGCCGCGTCCCGCTGGTGGCTTCACCATTCTTTGAAATCTTTGAGTGAAGCTCTTGAAAAAGCAGGTGCTTCTCTGGTCCTGCGACGCGGTGAGAGTGCTGAATCCGTTAAATCCGTTATCGCCGAAACAGGAGCGTCGCACGTATTCTGGAACCGGCGCTATGAAGGCCCGCTGGTCGACACCGACAAGGCGCTGAAGGCTGAACTCCATGAGCAAGGTGTTGACGTTGCGACCTTCAATGGCGCGCTCTTGCGCGAGCCCTGGGAAGTCAAAACCAAAACCGGCGGCGCCTATTCGGTTTTCACGCCGTTTTGGAAAGCACTAAGAAATCTAGGTCCCGCCCGAGATCCCCTGCCGAAGATCAGAAAAATAAAAGGCGCGGACGCGATCAGCAGCGATCACCTCGATGACTGGGGCCTTCTCCCATATGCGCCGAACTGGGCGAAAGAATTTGATGGCGTCTGGAAGCCGGGTGAGAAAGGCGCGCAAGAACAGCTGAAACGATTTCTCACGCACATCATCGAAGACTACGCCGATCAAAGAGATCGCCCGGATTTCGAGTCCACGTCTCGGCTCTCTCCACATCTCGCATTCGGTGAAATCAGCCCGGTGCAAATCTGGCGCGCAATACATACGGGAATGGCGGCCGGCGCAATCGGTCCGAATAACGGTGAGAAGTTCCTCTCGGAAATCGCCTGGCGAGAATTCTCCTACAACATTCTCTTCAACAATCTGACACTTGTCAGCCAACCGCTCCGTCAAAATTTTAAAGACTTTCCTTGGCGCGAAGATGAACCCGCATTCAAGGCCTGGACGCGCGGGATGACCGGCTTTCCGATTGTTGACGCCGGCATGCGCCAGCTCTGGCGTACGGGCTGGATGCACAATCGCGTGCGCATGATCGTCGCGAGTTTTCTCCTCAAGGATTTGTTGATTGACTGGCGCAAAGGCGAAGCCTGGTTTCGCGATACGCTGGTCGACGCGGATATCGCCAACAATGCTGCAAGCTGGCAATGGGTCGCCGGCAGCGGCGCCGACGCCGCCCCTTATTTTCGCATTTTCAACCCCGTTACGCAGGGCGAAAAATTCGATCCGGATGGGGACTATGTGCGCTGCTATGTCCCGGAACTCGCGGATTTACCTAAGAAATTCATCCATGCGCCATGGACCGCGCCCGTTTCTGCGCTGGAAAAAGCAGGCATAACCCTTGGAAAAACTTATCCAATTCCTATTATAGATCATAGTGTAGCGCGTAAGCGGGCCCTTCGATGCTATGATGCGATCAAGGGCGGTTAGGTTCTCAAAAGCCGCCGAAAGGCGGGCGTTGACGTCAATCTGACTTCGAGGTGCGCTTGATATGAACATGGCGGTCATATCGCCGACGGACAGGAACGCGCTTGCGCGCCTGCCCTTCTTCTTCCGACAAATTTGCCGGATCTGCGCGCGTATTCATTACGGCGCGCTCACCTTCATCCTGCCCGATAACAGGAAGATCAGGTTTGAAGGCTTCGAGGAACGCGAGGCCGAGGCGGTTATTATCGTCAAGGATTACAATTTTGCGCGCCGTACGCTGTTCGGCGGCGATATTGGGTTTTTTGAAAGTTACGCCGACGGCGAATGGGAGACCCCGGATCTTTCAGCATGTCTTTATATTTTCGCTCGTAACGCCGACCATGTGCAGGAGGTGTTCAAGGCTTCGGCGGTTGTGAGTTTCTTTCAGAATCTCCATCACCGTTTCAACAGGAACACGCGCAAAGGGTCGCAGCGGAATATCATCGCACATTACGATCTCGGCAACAGCTTTTATGAAAAATGGCTCGATCCTACGATGACCTATTCGTCAGCCCGTTTCGTGCGTTCGGGCGAGGACCTGTCGGAAGCCCAGATCGACAAATACAAGTCTCTCGCTCAATCCATAGACCTCAAGCCCGGCGAACGGGTTCTGGAGATTGGCTCCGGCTGGGGCGGTTTTGCTGAATATGCGGCAAAGGAAGTCGGCGCCCATGTGACAGGTCTTACTCTGTCGCCATCGCAGTATGAATATGCTCGCGAACGGATTTTCCGTGCAGGTCTCAATGACAAGGTTGAGTTTCGACTCCAGGATTACCGTGACGTCAAGGAGAGTTTCGACAAGGTCGCTTCCATCGAAATGTTCGAAGCTGTAGGCCAGCAGTACTGGCAGACCTATTTTGACAAGGTGCGCAGCATATTAAAGCCCGGCGGCGTGGCGGGGCTGCAAATCATCACTATCGCTGATCGCTTTTTCGAACGCTATATCAAGTCGACAGATTTCATCCAGCGTTATGTCTTTCCGGGCGGCGAATTGCCGAGCCCGAAAGTGCTCGACGAATTGATCGCCAAGGCTGGCCTAAAAATGCGCAGCGTTTCGGAATTCGGCGAGGATTACGCGCGCACCTTACGCGATTGGCATGACCGTTTTCTCGCCCGCTGGGATGAGATCAGGCCGCTCGGATTCGACGATCGCTTCAAGAAGCTCTGGGAGTTTTATCTTTCCTACTGCGAAGCGGGCTTCAAAGCGGGAACCACCAATGTCCGCCAGGTCGCCGCGTCGCGCAGTTAGGCTGGCGCCTTCTCGATCTCGACAAGCCGTTGGTTCCTGATCGCTACAACCCGGTCCATGCGGGAGGCGAGCCGCTGGTCGTGCGTGGCGACTAGCGCAGCGAGCCCTTCTTCACGTACAATTTTTAAAAGCGCGTCAAACACAAGGTCGGAAGTTTTCGGATCGAGGTTGCCGGTTGGTTCATCCGCTAGCAGCAGTTCCGGCTTGTTGGCGAGCGCCCGCGCGATTGCCGTTCGTTGTTGCTCCCCGCCGGACAATTGACCCGGCTGATGGGTAAGCCTTTCGCCAAGACCGAGCGCGGTTAAAAGCCTTGCCGCTTCCGCCTCGGCCGCGGATTTCTTCTCGCCGCTGATCAGGCGCGGCAGCGCAACATTGTCGAGGGCTGAAAACTCCGGCAGCAGGTGATGGAACTGATAGACGAACCCGAGCGCATCACGTCGGAGACGGGTTTTCGCCGCGTCATTGAGCATCGATGTTGCAACGCCCGCAATCCGCACTTCCCCTTCCGAAGGCGCCTCGAGAAGACCAGCGATGTGCAGGAGCGACGACTTGCCCGAACCGGAAGGACCAAGCAGGGCGACCGTCTCGCCGCGACGGAGACGAAAGTCGACTTTTTCGAGGATCACCAGCTCCCCATAGCGCCGTGCAATACCGTCGAGATGGAGCGCTTCTGCGCCGCTGCTATTCATCGGAATGCCACCACTCCCTAAACGAGAGCGCATTACCGCCCTCCTCAAACTGCACCACGAAAATGCCGTCCAGATGTACGCGCTTGCCCGTACCTTCGCGCGTGAACGCGCAGCTCCAGTGAGCGGCGCCGAGCTGGGCTTGCACATATAAGAGCCGTGCGCCGAAATCGATATCGCGCTGGTTCAGGACGGCTGTGGCGAATGCAGAAGCGATCTCTTCATGGCCTTTTTTCGGCGCATCGAACGGCGTCCAGTAATAGAGCGCTTCTTGCTCGAAAAGCGCGGTGAAGGCGTCTGCATCCCGCGCCTGCCACGCCGCGCCATAGTCGCGCAGCCATTGTTCGAATTTTTGTTCGCTCAACGTCATGACGGACCTCATTCGTATCGCAGCGCTTCGACGGGATCGAGTCGAGCCGCGCGCCATGCAGGGTAAATCGTCGCGACAAACGACATAAAGAGCGACCAGCCGACAATGATGACGATTTCATGCGCCTGCATCTGGGCCGGAATTTCACTGAAATAATATATTTCAGGATTGAACAATTCCATATTGAAGACCCAGGACAGGAAATCTTCAATCACGTCAATATTGATAACGAATAACGAGCCCAGAATGACGCCGGCGAAGGTTCCCAAGACGCCAATCAAGGCGCCGGACAGAAAGAAAATACGCATGACGGAGCTTTGCGTCGCGCCCATGGTGCGCAGGATTGCGATATCGCCGGTCTTGTCCTTCACCAGCATGACGAGGCCCGTGATGATATTAAGCGCGGCCATAGCGATGATCAGCATCAGAATGATGCGCATGACGTTGCGCTCGATTTTGAGCGCGTCGAAATAGGGGCCGATTATCCGCGTCCAGTCTGTCATATGCCGCTCGCCCACAATCTCCCGGATTGGCGGGACGAGCGCAGCGAATCCGTCAGGGTCGCTAACCCGCACCTCGATCTGTTCTCCAGCGCCTGACGCCTGAAAGAATAGCTTCGCCTGTTCGTAAGGCATGAAGATAATGGTCGTGTCATATTGCGAATTGTCGACCTGAAAGACCGCACCGACCACATAGGTCTTTGACCGGACTGGAATGCGCCCGAATGCGGTTTCAGAACCGCCATTGGTCGTCAGGGTCACGCCGTCGCCGGCGCGTATGCCAAGCTTCGCGGCGAGACCTGACCCGAGGACAATGCGGTTACCGCCGTAATTGCCTTCCCCGAAACCGTTGAGAGAACCGTCGCGAACCGACTCCACGATGTCCGTGATTTCAAGGAGGTCGGTTTTGCGCATCCCGCGCACCAGCGCCACTTCGCCATTAGCGGAAGACGTCGCGTAGGCGGGCGCCTGTATCAGCGGTGCGGCGTTGACGACGCCGGGAACGGTTTCAATCTCGCGAACGAGATCGTCGATCGCCTCCGGCTGCTCGTTCATCTGCACGAAAATATGACCGTTAAGACCAAGCATCTGTTCGAGCAGCTTGGCCCGAAACCCCTGCATTACCGACATGACGATAATCAGCGTAGCAACCGCCAGCATGATGCCGGCAAATGCTATGATGGAGATCAGGGAGACGCCCTTGCCCGAACGGGTGGCGCCGAGATAGCGCCGCGCCACCATCCACTCGAAGAAAGAAAAAGGCCTGGTTGCGGATGATGGCATGGGTTTTGGCGTTCTCGCTGACGACAGGGCTGCGGCGGGGCTCCGGTCTAAGCCATGTCCGCGACTTCTGTCCATATTGAGGCGCCGGTTGAAGTGGGCGGCGTTCTGGCGTTCAATATAGCGTTATTCGGGGAATGAGGGGTGTCTCGTGGGCGCTTTTGAGAAGGTTTTCGCGTATTTGCTGCTTGCGGGCGTGATGTTCGCCGGCGGCCTGTGGGCGGTGCAGCAATATGGCGACGGGGTCGAACTGCCCGCCAGCATCACCAACGCCAGCTATTTCCTCGGCGGCGCAGGCGCGGTCTACTGGGCCTGGTCGGTCTTCACCGACGCCCTCTCCGCCTGGAGAGAAGCCGGCGGCATCGGCTTTACGATCCGCTTCGTCCGTAATCTCTTCGTTACATTCGTGCGCAGCATCATCGCGCCGGTGCTGGCGGCGATCGCCGCCGTAAGCAGTTCCTGGACGGTGCTTGAAAAGGTCGGCGAAAATTACGGACCGTTACTGCAGGCGCTGGCGACCGGCGGCATCATGCTCGGCGCGGCTAGCCTTGCGATCATCACGAAGCTGCCCGAAGCGAAGCATAAATCCTGAAGTTGAATTCAGTCGTAACGGAGCGCGTCTTTTACTGCAGCGGCGATGTGATCGGCTACCTTGTCGAGCGCAATTTCTTCACGCGCGCCGTCGCTGCGGCGCTTGACCTCGGCGGCGCCGTTTTCAAGGCCGCGCGGACCAATGACCACCTGATAAGGAAGCCCGATCAAATCCATGCGCGCGAACTTTTCGCCCGGCCGTGAGGCTGTGTCGTCATAAAGCACTTCAACGCCGGCGGCTGTTAAGGAGCGATAGAGCTCCTCGCACAGCTTGTCGGTTTTCTCGTCCCCGGCTTTGAGGTTGACGAGCCCTACATGATAGGGAGCGACAGCCATCGGCCATTTGCACCCGTCATCGTCATGGAACGCCTCAATGATTCCGCCGGCGAGCCGGGAAACGCCGACGCCGTAAGACCCCATCTGCACTGGGATATCCTTGCCATCCGGGCCCGCCACGTAAGCCTTCATGGGCTCGGAATATTTCGTGCCAAAGAAGAAGATATGTCCGACCTCGATGCCGCGCGCGGCGATGCGGTTTTCTTCCGCGACGTCCTTCGCAAAGGCGGTATCGTCGTGCATCTCGTCGGTCGCCGCATAATGAGACGTGAACTGATCGACGACCGGTTGCAGGTCGCCGTCGAAATCGATGTCCTTTTTCGGCGTCGGCATTTCAACAAGCCGCTTGTCGCAGAACACCGCGCTCTCGCCCGTATCCGCGAGAATAATAAACTCGTGACTCAAGTCGCCGCCGATCGGTCCCGTATCGGCGCGCATCGGAATGGCCTTGAGCCCCATGCGCGCAAATGTACGCAAATAGGCGACGAACATGCGATTGTAGTTCGCACGCGCGCTTTCTTCGTCGATATCGAAGGAATAGGTGTCCTTCATCAGAAATTCGCGACCGCGCATGACGCCGAAACGCGGACGCACCTCATCGCGGAATTTCCACTGGATATGATAAAGCAGCTTCGGGAGGTCCTTGTAGGACCGCACGCCGGCCCGGAATATCTCAGTGATCATTTCCTCATTGGTCGGACCGAACAGCATTTCGCGGTCATGCCGGTCGACGATGCGGAGCATTTCCTTGCCATAGGCGTCATAGCGACCGCTTTCGCGCCAGAGCTCGGCCTGCTGGATCGTCGGCATCAACATCTCGACAGCGCCGGCGCGGTCCTGCTCCTCGCGGACGATCTGCTCGATCTTCTTCAGCACCCGGAAGCCAAGCGGCAGCCATGCGTAAATCCCCGCTCCTTCCTGACGGATCATGCCGGCGCGCAGCATCATCCGGTGCGAGGCGATCTGGGCGTCAGCAGGCGTCTCTCTCAGGACAGGCAGGTAATAGCGGCTCAGGCGCATGGGGACTTCTTCTCAGCTTCGCCGAGGGTTCTAGGAAGGGCCGGGCCGAAAGTCTATCGGGCGGCGTTAATCCTTACAGGCGCGCGGCCTGGGCGCAAAGACCTCGCCGGAGGCCGGATCCGCATCGAGCCACACATAGGCGCGATCCGCATTCTTGTTCTTCGCCACGCCGGTCTCAACGATCGGAACGGCGTCGGCGGCGGCCTCGCGCCAGGGATTGAGGTCGCCTGCATCGACATCGCCGGCGGGATTGAACGCCGGCGCATCCGCTGGAACGGGACAGCGTTCAGGTCCGATCAGCATTGTCTGGGCGTAGCCGATCCCGGCCACGTAAAGGAGCGCCATTATCACCAGAGCCATCCGCATGGGTCACCTCTTCTCCTGGCAGAACGCGCCGGTGTTTCGAATCCGGGCGCCCTTGTCGTCGAGCTTCAGATCGAACCGCATTAAAATACGCTGACTCGCCCAGCCGGTCGTCAGTTGAGGGCGAAAGACGATAACCTGGTCGCCGGTGTCCGTAGCCGATTCGGGCGCGATGCGAATCAACGCGCCGCTATTGGCCGCCAGCAAATAACTGGCCTCAGGGGTGACGCAGGGCATATCCGGCCCTTGCGCCGCCGCCGCAGGCGGGCAGATCAGCCAGAACGTCGCCAGAATGAGCCGTCTCGTCTTCATGCGAGACGGCGTTGCAACGTTTACGCCTTGTTAAGGATTAATGAGGTTGCCGGGAATCAATAATTCCGCCTGCAACGGACCTGCAAAAAATGGTGCGGTCGAGAAGACTCGAACTTCCACGGGTTGCCCCACAGCGACCTCAACGCTGCGCGTCTACCAATTCCGCCACGACCGCACGCCGTGTTTCGCGAGCGGCGGGGATAGCAAAAGCGCGGGGCCCTGTGAAGCCTCGATTATGCGGTATTTTTGAGCGCCCTCAGGCGGCTTGTCTGGCGGCGCCGCTGACCCGCACGGCGACGCTTTCGCCCTTCAGAAAGACCCTGCCTTCAGCGATTTTCCGGCCGTTTGCGAGGATTTCGAGGGGTTTGCGCTCATCTCCGCCCAGCGGGATGAAGGCCCCCCGCCCCATCCTCAGCAGGCGTTTCAAGGGCAGCTCCGCCTCGCCGATCAGCACCGTGAGCTCGATTGAAATCTTGTCTGTGGACGCCATCTAGGGTCAAAGCTCTCATGAACGAATAAGCCCCCAAGAGTGCCGATCTTTGGTGAACGCGCCGTTAAGCCCCCTGCCTGACCTTGCCCGCCTCTATAGCGCGGAACCGGCGGAATGGGCGGTGTCGCCGGGCCTGACGTCCTATGAGGACGCTGTGACCGCGATGGAGGCCCGGGCCGCCGCGATCCGGCAAGGCGATGCGCCGGAACTCGTCTGGCTCCTCGAGCATCCGCCGCTCTACACCGGCGGGACCGGCGCCAAACCTCATGACCTCCATGCGCCAGAACGTTTCCCCGTCTTCAAGACCTCGCGCGGCGGGCAGTACACCTATCACGGTCCCGGGCAGCGGGTCGCCTATCTGATGCTCGATCTCGACCGACGCGGGCGCGACATCCGTTGCTTCGTCGCCGGGCTCGAGGAATGGGTCATCGAAACGCTCGCGGCGTTTTCCGTGAAAGGCGAGCGGCGGCCGGGACGCGTCGGCGTCTGGGTCGACCGTACCGAGCCGGGCGGTGCGCTCAAGGAAGACAAGATTGCAGCGATCGGCGTCAGGATCCGCCGCTGGGTCAGCTTTCACGGCATCGCCCTGAATGTGGAACCTGATCTTAGTCACTTCGCCGGGATCACGCCGTGCGGCATTGACGAGCCGGGGCTCGGCGTCACCAGCCTCGTCGATCTCGGCCTGCCAGTGACGATGGATGACGCTGACGCCGCGCTCAAAACCACTTTCGAACGAATATTCGGCCCGCTGGTTCCCGCGCCTGCCGAATAATACAGCAAATTCCTGCGGTTCTTTAACGATCGAAGCGCCGGTTTTCGCAAAGAAATCTCAACATTTCGCCACTTTTATGTGGTATTCAAAGATGCGGCGAAAAGGAGTGTTGGCGATGACGATGAAACTTTTCGGAATGATGATTGGCGCGAGCGCGCTGGCTTTCAGCGGCTATGCAAACGCTCAGGAAACTGAACAAACTTCCCTGCCTCCGGTCGAAGACGCCGCACAGACCGATGACGCCACTTCTGGCGAAGGGGAAGAGGCGGTCAGCGAAGACGACATGGCCGATTTTCTCAACGCGCAACAGGAGTTGCAGCAAACCTTCAGGCTTGAACGGCGCATCAACGGCGTCGTTATCGAAACTGAAGAACGGACGGTGACGCTACCCCGGGACGAACCCTATTGGGAAACCGAAGCCGGACAGACGACGCTTGAAAAGGTGAAGGCGGCTTTCGACGGCGAACTGCTTACGCGAAGCGAAGCGTTCGATGAGGCCCAGCTCGATTTTACGATTGCCGACGTCAACCATGACGGCGGCATGACGCAGGACGAATTCGCGGCGCTTGTCGAAAGCTGGCAGGACAAGGCAAAGCGCGAGCCGGGCGATTCCCGGAAAGCGACAGCGCGCCAGCGCCAGTACGACGCCTTCCTGGCGCAGATCACTGGCGATGCGTCCGAGCCCGCCTATGAGGCTTATGCGCGCGAGAAGTTCGCCTTCATGGCCGGCGCTTCGCCCACCCTGTCGCGGCAGGAATATGTCACTGAATATCTCATCGATTTTTACGCCATGGATGAGGACAAGGACATGATCCTCAAAGGCGAAGAACTGATGCGGTTTCGCGCGCTTAATCGCGGCGAAAAACTCGACTGATCAATCGCCAGGTCCGGCGCGCCTCAACAGGGCCGCCGCTTTCATGAATTCATCGCGCATCATATTCTCGCGGGCCTTTGCTTCCGCATCCTCGCCCCATTGCTCCTCCTGAAACCGTTCATCAACGCGCGAGGCCTCAAAGATTTGTTCTGCCGGGAACGCGCCGCGCCAAAGCGCCAGCGAGAGGACGGCCGAACCAGCGATGGACGTGGCCGTTTTCAGCGCCTGCACAATTTCGAGGGGTTGATCTTTCAGTGCCGCCTTTACTGACGCAGCGGCCGCCTCAGGTTGCGCGACAGCGATGATTCCTGCCGCAACATTCAGCACAGCGCCGAATTCGTTTTCGAACCATGAAAGATAAGGGGCCCAGACCATCTGCTGACGCTCTCGCAACGCTGCAGGCGTGTCGGCGCGGTGGCACACGAGATCCGTTTCAAGATAGCGCGCAATCTCGCCGATCAGGAGATCGCGGTTAGCGTCGTGTTCGCTCATTCCAGAAGCTCCGGCCAGTCGCAAAAGGCATTCGCATCGAAGGAAAAGAACGCCCAGGTGTCTTTCATATGTCCGGCGAGCGGCGCTGAAAGCGTTGTCATCTTCCCGGTTTTGGGATGCGGAAATGTCATCGACCGGCAGAACAGATGGAGTTTCGGCGAAACCCCTTCGACGTGCGCGGCGGCGGCGCCATATTTGCCGTCGCCGACAATCGGACAGCCAATCGCCGCTGCATGTACGCGAAGCTGATGGGTGCGGCCGGTGATTGGGCGCATCGCGACGAACGCAACCGGCCCTGCTTCTTCCAGCATCTGATAATCCGTGACCGCTCTTTTCGCGTCCTCGCCGTCATGGGGGATGACCCGCTCCTCGGCGCCATCCTTGATGCGCGTCATGCGCTTGGCGACGGGCAGCGAAATCGTACCTTGCCTGGGACGTGGAACGCCGGCGGTAAGCGCCCAGTAGGTCTTTTGCACATCATGCGCTTTGAAAGCGTCGCCGAGCCGTTGCGCCGCCTGGCGGGTTTTCGCCACCAGAAGGAGGCCGCCCGTGTCCTTGTCGAGACGATGAACAAGCCGCGGACGTTCGCCCTCTTTTTCTAGCGCGCCTAACATGCCGTCGATATGGCGCTTCATGTTTGATCCGCCCTGCACAGCAAGGCCGAATGGTTTGTTGAGCGCGATAATCGCCTCGTCCTCAAACAGGATCAGTTTTCTGATCTCTGCCGCGTCGGCTCCGGAATAACGCTTGGATTTCGATGCGGCCTGCGGCTCGTCCGATAAGGGCGGGATACGAATTTCCTCACCTGCTTCGAGCCTCCGGTTGGATTTCACACGGCCGCCTGAAACCCGCACCTGACCTTTGCGAAGATATTTCTCGAGTTCGCCATGGCGCACAGCCGGGAAATGCGCCTTGAACCAGCGGTCAAGACGCATGCCCGCCTCATCTGGCTCCACGACTCTTGTCTGAACGCCGCTCATAGCGTCTGCCGCCCGAGGGTCATGCCGCCAAGCAATCCGATGACGGACAATATGACGGACGCAGCGAGGTAGGCGCCCGCGATCGTCAGCGTGCGGTCCCTGTAAAGAGTAACCACGTCAAGGGAAAACGTCGAAAAGGTCGTAAAGGCGCCGAGCAGGCCGACGGTCAAAAACGCGCGCATGGCGGCGCTGTGCGGTTCCGTGCGCGCGAGCCAGACAATCAGGAAACCCATGGCGAAAGAGCCGGTGACATTCGCAGCGATTGTTCCCCACGGAAAATTCGGCCCGAGAAGATGGACTGCGGCGCGCGAGACGCCGTATCGCGCCATAGCGCCCAGCGCGCCGCCAGAAGCCACCGCCAGCCAGATCACGCCGCCGTTCATCGCTTTCTCCTGATCTTTCGGCTGAGGATTAACCTTAAAGTCATATGATATTCAATGACGTTATGTAAAAGCATGCAAATCTGGATTAATGAAGGCTGCTTGCTGTTAACTATTTCTGATCCTGTTTTTCGCGACGCAACCGCGTCCAGTATTCAAGGCGCTTGGCGATCTCCTTGTCGAAACCGAAGCGCGAGGGTTTGTAGAATTCCCGCCGGCCCATACCCGGAGGGAAATAGTCGAGCCCGGCGAAGCCTTCGTCCGTATCGTGATCGTAGACATAGCCGTCGGAATAGCCGAGCTTCTTCATAAGTTTTGTCGGCGCGTTCATGGCGTGAGGCGGCGGGGCCAGCGATCCCGTTTCATGGGCCGCGGCTTTCGCTTGTTTGAACGCGACATGGGAACGGTTCGATTTCGGCGCGCTGGCGAGATACGCCACAAGCTGGCCAATGGCTATTTCGCCCTCTGGTTGACCGAGAAATTCGTAGGCTTCCTTCGCCGCGATGGCGAGCGGCAGCGCTTGCGGATCGGCGTTGCCGACGTCTTCTGAGGCGACGACTATCAACCGCCGCAAGACAAAGCGCGGGTCTTCTCCGCCGACCAACATGCGCGCCGCCCAGTATAGCGCCGCATCGACATCGGAACCGCGGATCGATTTCTGCAAGGCGCTGGCAAGATTGTAATGAGACTCTGCGCCCTTGTCGTAGAGCGGCGCACGGCGCTGTACGACGGCGGCGAGCCCTTGCGCTTCTATCGGGGCTGCATCCTCGGGTTCCGTGAACAGGTCTTCGGCGAGATTAAGCACGAAACGGCCGTCGCCGTCCGCCATCAGACGCAGCGCAGCGCGGGCGTCTTCGGTCAGGGGAAGCGCCCTTGCTTCAGCGGCTTCTGCGCGCTGCAGTAGGGTCTCAAGAGCCTCGTCATCGAGACGGTTGAGCGTGAACACTTGCGCGCGCGACAACAGGGCGGCGTTCAATTCAAAAGACGGGTTTTCCGTGGTGGCGCCGATCAGTGTGATGAGCCCCGACTCCACATGCGGCAGGAAGCCGTCCTGCTGCGCCTTGTTGAAGCGGTGAATCTCGTCAACGAAAAGCAACGTGCCCTTCCCCGCCATACGCCGCGATTTGGCGCGGTCGAAAACTTTTCGGAGATCGGCGACGCCGGTAAAAATCGCCGAGATCTGTTCGAAGTCGAGACCGGCGTCGTTGGCGAGCAGTCTGGCAATAGTAGTCTTGCCTGTCCCGGGCGGCCCCCAGAGAATAAGCGACGACAGGCGTCCGGTCTCGACCATGCGCCGCAAGGGCCCGCCCGGTCCGAGCAGATGGGCCTGTCCGACAACGTCTTCGAGGTTCCTGGGGCGTAACCGGTCCGCGAGCGGATGCGGCGCACCGTCGTCGAGGCCGGCCGATGAAAAAAGATCGCTCACAATATCCCTACTGTACCACCCGGGCCGCCTCAGGTCAGCCGCGCAACGGCGGCGTCAATCGCCTGCCGACGTGCTGGATAACGGTTCTCCGGTGCGACCTTGTCGAGCGCGCCGAGCCCGTCGATCACCCGCGCCACATCGGCCCCAAGCCCTGCGACCATCACTAGCTGGCGGTTTTCGATCGCCAGGCCGACGCATTCTTCGATGGCGAGGGCGGCGCTGGTGTCCACATAACCGACATTCGTGAAGTCATAGATGATGATTTCGACGCTGGTCATCTGGGGCGTTGCGCGACGCGTGAGTTCACGGGCGGATGCGTAGGAAAAGCGGCCGCTCAACAGCGTGACAAGAATGCGCCCGCCAGCGGCGCGCAGGATAGCGCGTTCTTCCTCGTCTAGACCTTCAGCGTCCTCGCCGGCGGCGTGGCCGACGCCCTTGAGCTGTTCTTCGCTCATGCGTTTGGCGTTCACGAAGCTCGCGAGAATGATCCCGACAGCAACAGCGGTGATAAGGTCAAGAAAAACGGTGAGCGCGAGCGTGATCAGCATCACGATGAATTTTTCGCGCGGCGCCGAGCGCATGCGTTTGAGATATCGCCAGTCGATGATGTCCCACCCGACCTTGAACAGGATCGCCGCCAGAACCGCCTGCGGCACATTGGCGACGATCGGTCCGAGCCCGAGCGCAATTGAGAGCAGTACAAGCGCATGCACGGCGCCTGAGATCGGCGTTCGCCCGCCAGCGCGCACATTAACGAGCGTGCGCATGGTGGCGCCGGCGCCCGGCAACCCGCCTATCATCCCCGCCGCCATGTTACCGACGCCCTGACCAATCAGCTCCATGTCGGGATCATGCCTCGTCCGCGTCACCGAGTCGGCGATCAGCGAAGTTAACAGGCTGTCGATCGAGCCGAGCAGCGCAAGGATGAACGCCGCCTGAAGAATCTGCGGACCGGCGCTGAGATTGAGCGCCGGCAGATGGATTTCGGGCAGTCCTGTCGGGGCCTCGCCGATCACCGGCGCGCCTTTCAGGAGGAAAACAGAAATCAACGTGCCTGCGATCAGCACCGCCAGCGGCGCCGGAAACAGGCGCTGCAATGACGCCGGCCAGAATATCAGGGCGAGGAGCGATCCGAGCGCCAGCGCCGCTGCGGCGATGTTAATGTCGTTCAGCCCGAATGATGTGAGCGCGTCAATCGCTCCGAGGACGCCGCCCGAGGCCGCCGGCGCGCCCAGAAAGGGCAGGATCTCGACGACGATGATGATGACGCCGATACCGGTCATGAAACCGGAGACGACCGAATAAGGCGTATAGGTTACATATTTCCCGACCCGAAGCAGCCCGAACAGAATCTGCAGAGCGCCGCCGGCGACCACAATCGCAAAGGCTTCGGCGAGATTGTTCGCATGGGTCGCAACGACCGCCGCCATCACAACCGTCATGGGGCCCGTCGGACCGGATATCTGCGACGGCGTTCCGCCCAGCAATGAGGCGAAAAAGCCGACAGCGATAGCGCCGTAAAGGCCCGCCGCCGCGCCTGCTCCGGAGGCGACCCCAAAGGCGAGCGCCAGCGGCAGGGCGATGACCGCTGCGGTGATCCCGCCAAAAAGATCGCCGCGCAGGCGGTCGAACGAGTAGCCATTCCTGAAGGCCGCTATCAGCGATGGATGCAGTCCATCGTCCGAAGATTCGTGTTTGACGCCCGCTGAGGGCGAAAGTTGCGACAAGGATAGCCCCTATGCTTTGAGATTATCGGCCGACGCGCCAGGGAACCACATGGCCGCCGGTATCGATCTGGAGCTCCCAGCTTCGCGCCGGCCGGCTGATTTCGCGCTCGAGATCCACAGTCGTATCGACCGTCTTTCCGTTAACGGACAAAATCTTGTGTCCGGGCCGCAAGCCCCTGCGCGCTGCAAAGGAGCGCGGCTGCACTTCCGAAACGACCACCCCGCTCGAGAGAGGATCGAGACCGAGCTCTTCGTTGAAACGCGGGGACAGATTAGCCACGGTGACGCCGTTCAACGGGTTCTCGCCCTCGATGACGCGAGGGTCGCGAGCGGGCTCTTCCGGCGGCAGATTGAGGGTTACCGTCGCGCGTCGGAGCCGGCCATCGCGCATGAAAGCGACGTCTGCTTTTTCCGCGTTGTCCTTGACGCCGACACGGTATTGCAGGGTCTGGGCGTCATAGACCGGCTGGGCGTCGACCTCTTCGTTCGGGAGGGGAAGCGGCTGCACCTGGCGCCCGCCGGGCGGGTACTGGTCGACTATGCCGACCGGCTGCTGGCGCTGGCCGAGG
>ENA-ORCV01000224-ORCV01000224.1-marine-metagenome-genome-assembly--contig:-NODE-224-length-68229-cov-5.045296_pt1 | contig 68229 bp, 58 predicted proteins | sample MGYA00237779_ERZ508509 | MGnify/ENA primary metagenome ERZ508509 (study PRJEB26180, sample SAMN06268772) | marine metagenome | isolation source: Bioluminescent Bay, La Paraguera, Puerto Rico | place... | reverse complement strand
TCCCACTCAACAGATATTCTCAAGGAGCCATAAATGGCCGCCAAGGAAGTCAAATTCTCGACCGACGCCCGCGAAAAGATGCTGCGCGGCGTCAACGTCCTCGCCAATGCGGTGAAGGTCACCCTCGGCCCCAAGGGTCGTAACGTCGTTATCGAAAAGTCGTTCGGTGCCCCGCGCATCACTAAGGACGGTGTTTCGGTTGCCAAGGAAATCGAACTGGAAGACAAGTTCGAAAACCTGGGCGCCCAGTTGCTGCGCTCGGTCGCGTCCAAGACCAATGATGTTGCCGGCGACGGCACCACCACCGCGACCGTTCTGGGCCAGGCCATCGTCGTCGAAGGCGTCAAGGCCGTCGCCGCCGGCTTCAACCCGATGGACCTCAAGCGCGGCATTGACCTGGCTGTTGCCGATGTCGTGGAGAGCCTGAAGGGTTCGGCCAAGGGCATCACTTCCTCATCCGAAGTTGCTCAGGTCGGCACGATTTCGGCCAATGGTGAATCGTCCATCGGGGACATGATCGCCGAAGCCATGCAGAAGGTCGGCAACGAGGGCGTGATCACCGTCGAGGAGGCCAAGACCGCCGAGACCGAGCTCGATGTTGTTGAGGGCATGCAGTTCGATCGTGGTTACCTGTCGCCCTATTTCGTGACCAACACGGAAAAGATGACCGCGACCCTGGAAGACCCGTACATCCTGCTGCACGAAAAGAAGCTCTCCAACCTGCAGGCCATTCTGCCGATCCTGGAAGCTGTCGTTCAGTCCCAGCGTCCGCTGCTGATCATCGCCGAAGACGTCGATGGCGAAGCCCTGCCGACCCTGGTCGTCAACCGCCTGCGCGCCGGCCTCAAGGTCGCTGCCGTCAAGGCGCCAGGCTTTGGTGACCGCCGCAAGGCCATGCTGGAAGACATCGCTGTCCTGACCGGCGGCCAAGTGATCTCCGAAGATCTTGGCATCAAGCTCGAGAACGTGACCCTGGACATGCTCGGCACTGCCAAGCGCGTCGAGATCACCAAGGAAAACACCACCATCGTTGATGGCGCCGGCACCGCCGACGACATCCAGGCCCGCGTTGGCCAGATCAAGGCCCAGATCGAGGAAACCACCTCAGACTACGACCGCGAGAAGCTGCAGGAACGTCTGGCCAAGCTGGCCGGTGGCGTTGCCGTGATCCGCGTAGGCGGTTCGACCGAAGTGGAAGTCAAGGAGCGCAAGGACCGCGTCGATGACGCGCTCAATGCAACCCGCGCCGCCGTTGAAGAAGGCATCGTTCCGGGTGGTGGCGTTGCCCTGCTCCGCGCTGCTGCCGCCATCAAGGCCAAGGGCATCAATGCCGACCAGGAAGCCGGTATCTCGATCGTGCGCCGTGCCCTGCAGGAGCCCGTCCGCTGCATTGCCAACAATGCCGGTGCCGAAGGCTCGGTCGTCGTTGGCAAGATCCTCGAGAACTCTGCAGCCTCCTATGGCTACAACGCCGCAACCGGCGAATATGGCGACCTGGTGACACTGGGCGTTATCGACCCGGTGAAGGTGGTTCGCACGGCTCTGGAAGACGCCGCTTCGGTTGCTTCCCTGCTGATCACCACCGAGGCCACCGTTGTCGAGGCCCCAAAGGAAGCCGCTCCCGCAATGCCGGGTGGCGGCGGCATGGGCGGCATGGGCGGCATGGATTTCTAATCCATCCGAACCAATGAGCTTCGAGGTTCGTCTCTTCCCAGTCACGAACTTCGTAGAAAGCCCCGGTGGAAACACCGGGGCTTTTTGCTGCTCCGCAAAAGTGGATTTGACTCCGTCGCCATGTCCGCGCCATCCTTGCCGGTGGCTGTTTCGCGGGGGAAGAAATGCGCATTTTGGTCCTGGTTCTGACGGTGCTGGCCCTGTCCGTTTCGGCAGGCGGCGGAGCCTATGCGCAGAAGACCAAGGTCAAGTCGCCGCAGCCGGAACAGAGCGAGCCGAGCACACAGGATATCGACGCGATCTTGGATGAGGCCGATGACGCCTACTATGCCGAGAATGGGCAGCGACAGGACTTTCAGCGGGCCTTCGAGCTCTACAAGCAAGCCGCCGATGCCGGAGACGCCTACGGGATGAATCGTGTCGGCTGGATGTATGACCGCGGCGAATATGTGGCCCAGGACTATGCAGAGGCCTTCCAATGGTACAAGCGTTCGGCCGATGCCGGGTTTCCAGCAGCGATGAACAATGTGGGCAGCATGTACCGGTATGGTGACGGCGTACCCAAAGACCCTGCCCTGGCGCTTGAATGGTTGCGTCGCGCGGTCGATGCCGGGCACCACTACGCCAATTTTGCCATCGGCGAAATGTATCTGGGCGGCGAAGGCGTCGCCAAGGATCCAGCGGAAGCGGCGGCCTGGTTCCAACGCGCGTCCGACCTGGGTGTAGCGGACGGACACTGGTCGCTCGCGCTGCGGTATCTGTATGGCGATGGCGTCGCCATGGATACGCACAAGGCCGGCGAGCTAGCCTACCTGGCCCTCATCAACGGGCTCGATGTCGCTCTAGAAGAATTCAAGGAGATCCGCACCGCCGATACCTCGCCGAACTTCCGTCGGCGGGTGCAGGAGCTGCTGCTGCGCGACGGCTTCTACTCTGGAAAGATCGACGGCAGCTTCGGGCCGCAGACAATGCGGGCCATTGAAGCCGCTTTTGGCAGCGCCCTCTGACGCGTCAGGGGAAGACGAGCAGCTTCACCGCCATGGCGATGGAGACGAAGACCACCAGCGGCCGGATGACCTTGACGCCATAGCGGATGCCGGTTCGCGCGCCGACATAGCCACCAATGAGCTGCCCGATGGCCATGGCGATGGCCGCCGCCCAGACCACCTGACCCTGCGGAATGAAGATAGCGAGCGCCGCCAGGTTCGAGGTGACGTTGAGCGCCTTGGTGCTGCCGGTGGCACGGGTAACTCCCAGGCCGAAGAGCAGAACGAAGCCGATGGTGAAAAATGAGCCTGTCCCCGGCCCGAAAACACCGTCGTAAAAGCCGATAGCAAAGCCGAGCAGCGGCACGAATGGGCCAAAGGACAGACGCGCGGTCTTGTCCGCATCGGAAAGCTTGGGGGCAAACAAGAAATAGAGCGCAATGGCAATAAGCGCGACGGGCACCGCGACATTGAGAAGGCTGGTGTCAATCTGGCTGACAGTCAGCGCGCCCAGCAGGCTGCCGGCGAAGGTCATGGCAATGGCCGGCAAAAGCGCGGGCAGATTGACAAAGCCCCGGCGCCAATAGGTCGTGGCGGCCATGGCCGTCCCGACAATCGACTGCATCTTGTTGGTTGCCAGGGCCGCGACGGGTGGCAGCCCCGCCGAGAGCAAGGCTGGCAGGGCAATCATGCCGCCGCCGCCGGCAATGGCATCGACGAAGCCGGCCAGCATGCCGACCCCCATCAGGGCGAGGAGAACAAGCGGATCGAGCATGGTGCGTGTCAGGACTGGTCGGTGCGGCGCCGGAAATGGTCGTCGGGGACGATCTGGTCAGCGAGCCGCCGTTCGTAGATGGGAATATTAATCATTGAGGACATGAAGGCACTCATCATCAACTGAAAGCCGGTGACCAGGGCCGTCATCGCCAGAATGACCGCCCGCAGGGTTGCCGTGGATGTGAGAGGTCCAAAGTCGCGCTTGGCCCATTCCCAGAAGCCCCAGCCCATGGCGGCAAGCCCGCCGGCAAGCAGGACGATGGCAAATAGCAGCAAGCGCTCCAGCGTGAGAGCTTCCAGTGCCTTGTCGTAGACCCCTGAGCGCGGAATGAAGCCATAGCGGGAGGCAAAGCGCCGCCCGATAATGGCAAAGGCAATCGACTGCGTACCCATGATGACGCAGAGCGCTGCAACCAGCAGGGTATGGACGCTGAAGGATACGGGGCCGACCTGGACCGGCCCGCGCAGCAGCATGGCGCCGACCACCATTCCGACAATCAACAGTGCCAGGCCCGGATAGAGAAAGAGCCAGCGTGGCGAGAAAAGCAGCAGGAAGCGCAAATGGCGCCACCCATCGCGGAAGGAGCGCAGATGCGGCGGGCGCGACCGGCCGTCTGGGCGGAGCGTGGTAGGCACCTCGCGGATGTCCAGTCGCGCCAGGGTAGCCTTGACCACCATTTCGGAGGCGAACTCCATGCCGGTGGTGCGGAGGTTGAGATCCGTAATGGCCTCGCGCGAGAAGCCGCGCAGCCCGCAGTGAAAGTCGCGGATCGGTGTCTTGAAGAACAGGCGCCCGAGAAAGCTCAGCACCGGATTGCCGACATAGCGGTGGTGCCAAGGCATGGCGCCAGGCGCTATGCCGCCAGCGAATCGATTGCCGATAACCAGCTGCGCTCCGGACCGCAGCGCCTGCATGAAGGCATCGAGATTGGCGAAGTCGTAGCTGTCGTCCGCGTCGCCCATGATAATGAAGCGACCACGAGCCGCCGCAATCCCGGCACCCAGAGCGGCGCCATAGCCGCGTTGCTCGGCATTGATGACGCGCGCGCCGTGAGCTTCAGCGATAGCCTGGGACCCGTCGGTAGACCCATTGTCGGCAATGAGCACCTCGCCGACGACGCCGGAGCGGGCAAGGTAGCTTTTGGCCTTCTCTATGCAGGTGGCCAGCGTTTCTGCCTCATTGAGGCAGGGCATGAGAATAGTCAGTTCGAGAGTTTCAGCCACGACGCCCCCTGCCTGTCGCTTGAGCGTTTGTGCCGTGATTTGGGCGTCATAAGCAATGGGCAGACTCAGTCACCGGCACTGTCATCACCGCCCTCCGGTGCTGCTGAATCCTGCTGATCTGCACTTTCGGCGGGTGCGGCTCGGCGCCTGGCAAAGCCGGCGTAAGCAATGGCGCCGGCGCCACAAACGACCAGAAGCATGACCAGTGCCAACTCCATCGATCAGTCGCCCAACTGCGTCATGAGAGCATCCAGCGTCTGGCGGCGCTCAGGGGTCCAGTCCGCGGTGCGCGAGACAATCAGATTGGCCTCGCTTCTGAGCATGACGCCATCCTCCAGCACGCGCAGGCCGTTGGCTGCCAAGGTCGAGCCAGTCGAGGTAATGTCAACGACGATGTCCGCCACACCGGAGGCCGGTGCAGCCTCGGTGGCGCCGAGACTTTCCACGATGCGGTATTCGGCAATGCCGGCCTTGGCGAAATGCTGCCGAGTGATGGTGATGTATTTGGTGGCGATGCGCAGCCAGCGGCCGTGACGCGACCGGAAGTCGGACGCGACATCGGCCAGATCGTGCATGTGAGTAACGTCGATCCAGGCTTCCGGCACGGCAATTACCACGTCCGCATGGCCGAAATCGAGGTTACGAACAAACTCGACGGAACCGGGCCCGGCCTCGCTGGTCTCATGAATGAGGTCGCGTCCCGTGACCCCGAGGTCGATATTGCCGCGAATGAGTTCGCGCGCAATCTCGGAGGCCGGAAAGAAGCGCACGGTCACATCGGGCAGGCCTTCGATGGCGCCGAGATAGGAGCGGGCGCCGCCGGGGCGGGTGATGGTCAATCCGCGATGGGCGAACCAGTCCCGGGTCAGCTCTTCCAGGCGCCCCTTTGAGGGTACGGCGAGGGTGATGGCTGTCATTTCGGCCACTCCGCTTCCAAGCGGTCGACCCAGAGCGCGCAGCCGGAGGCCGCGATTGGCGCCTTCGCGCCGAGCCGTTCGAGCAGGCGGTCGTACTGACCACCAGAGGCGAGCACAGTGCCCCCCTGCCCGCGCATTTCAAAGACGATGCCGGTATAGTAGTCGAGGCGCGGCGAGAAACTTGCGTCGAAGGTGACGCGCGCCTCACCCAGGCCATCGAGATGCCGGCGGATCGCCTTCATGGGAGGCCCCAGGAACAGGCGATGTTTCTCGGCTAGTGCCTCGACCTGGCGCAGGGCAGAAAGCGCGCCGCCCTTGATGGCGAGAAACTCGCGCAGCAGCCTGAGCGTCGCCGCCGGCACATGCGCTGCATCCAGAGCCTGCTGTTCGAGAAAACGATCGGCAATCTCATCGGGGGTGCGGCCATCCGAGAGACTAAGGCCGGCTGAGACCATGCGGGCGGTGATGTCCTCGATCAGTTCGTCCCGGTCAGGCTGTTCGCTGCGCGGCAGATCGGGCGCCTGTTCGAGACGGGCCAGCAGGCGATCCATGGCCTCGGTATGGCCGAAACGATGGCGAATGCGCGGGCGCCAGGGCTCAGGCATATCCGCCTGGGCGAGAAGGGCTTCGAACAGGCCGACGCCGCCGAGCGTGACCTGTGGCGTGATGCCGTAAATCGAGAGCGCGGCACGGGCAAAGGTCAGCACCTGGTCAAGAGCTATGTCGCCATCGGGCTGGGCCAGGAGTTCGATGCCGGCCTGATCGAACTCGGCGGGGCCGGTGTCGCGCTGGCGGAAAATCGGGCCGAGATAGGAAAATGCCGCCGGCTCCCCTGTCCCATTGGCGATGTAGTCGGCCACGATGGGGAGAGTGAAATCGGGGCGGAGGCAATATTCGGCCCCGGTGACATCAGTGGTTAGCAACAGGCGGCGGCCGAATTCCTCGCCGGCAAGGTCGAAATAGGGATCGGCGCTCAGAAGCAGCGGCGGGCTGGCGCGGCAACCGCCCTGGGCCTCGACGAGGGATTCGAGCTGGCTGCGGCGATAGGCGGCGTTGGTCATTGCTCGCTCAGCAGCTTCTTGACCGCCGAAACCAGATCTTCGCGCTTGATCTCGAACTGGCCGGGGCGGGCGGCCTTCCATTCGGCATTATCGGTGATGGCCTGGGCGGCCTGTTTGCCGGCAATGAGGTCTTTGACCTGCAGGATGCCCTGCTCGCGCTCCTGGCTGCCCTCGATAATGACGATGGGCGAATTGCGCTTGTCGGCATAGGCGACCTGCTTGCCGAAATTCTTGGTGGAACCAAGGAACATTTCGGCGCGGATGCCGGCCTGGCGCAGTTCGGAGACCATGGCCTGGTAGCGGGCGGTTTCGGCCTTGTCCATGACGAGCACAACGACCGGACCGGCGGGCTCGGTGGTGCCGAGATTGCCAGTCAATTTGAGCGCATTGGCGAGGCGCGAGACGCCGATGGAAAACCCGGTGGCGGGCACCGGTTCGCGGCGGAAGCGGGAGACAAGGCCATCGTAGCGACCACCGCCACCGACCGAGCCGAAGACCACATCCTGGCCCTTTTCGTTCTGCACCTTGAAGGTGAGTTCAATCTCGAAAACCGGGCCGGTGTAATATTCGAGGCCGCGCACGACGGAGGGGTCGATCTTAATGCGGTCGGGGAAGTAGCCACTAGACAGAAACAGAGTGGCCATCCTGCTGAGCTCGGCTAGTCCATCGGTGAATGATGAACTCACGCGTTCCAGATAGCTGTTGAGAGGGAAACGAACGTTTGGCCGCAAAGCTTCACCACCCTTAGGCCCACCGATGCGCTCGACGTTGCGTTCTCCGGCTATGCTTGAATGCAAGACACCAAGGATGAATGCGGATTGTTCATCGTCGAGACCCGCGCCCTCTGTATAGTCGCCGCTTTCGTCCTTTCGACCTGCACCCAAGAGGAGCTTGACGCCCTCAGGCCCTAGGCGATCCAACTTGTCGATTGCCCGCATCACCACCAAGCGGCGTGTTGGATCGTCTGCCAGACCGATCGCGTCAAGCACGCCATCCAACACCTTGCGGTTATTGACGCGGACGACGTACTTGCCCGCCAGGCCCAGCGCGTCCATCACATCAGCCATCATCATGCACATTTCGGCGTCCGCTTCCGGGCCGGGGGCGCCGACCGTATCGGCGTCGAACTGCATGAACTGGCGGAAGCGGCCGGGGCCGGGCTTTTCGTTGCGGAAGACATAGCCCTGCCGGTAGGACCGGTAGGGCTTGGGCAGGGTCTCGAAATTTTCGGCAAAGAAGCGGGCGAGCGGCGCGGTGAGGTCGTAGCGCAGGCTCATCCACTGCTCGTCATCGTCCTGCAGGGAAAAGACGCCGGCATTGGGCCGGTCGGTATCGGGCAGGAATTTGCCAAGCGTTTCGGTATATTCAAAGAGCGGCGTTTCGACGGGGTCGAAGCCATAGCGCTCATACACCTGCTTGATCTTGTCGATCATGGCACCGACAGCGGCGATTTCGCCCGGCGTGCGATCTTCAAACCCGCGCGGCAGGCGGGGCGTGATGAGCTTGGTCTTTTCGGTCATTTCTTCGCCCTGGAAAGTCGGCCCGTTGTTAGACGATCAGGGCCGCAGAGACAATGGCACTATGGCAGCCGGGGACGCGCCCCGGCTGCCGCTTCTTCATCTGCTGTTTTCCTGGTCCGGCGGTCGGAACTGCCACTGCTGCGCGGGCGCGGTAAACAGGTTCCGATATTCGTCGGCAGGCGGCAGGCCGACATCTTCACGCAGATAGTCGGGGACTTCCGGGTAGCGCACCGGCCACTGGTCCCACCAGGCACGGATCGCGGCCCCGATGACCGGGATCAGACCCCGCTGCTGGACAGCATCGGCGATGGAGAATTCGAGACGCAGCACCACGCTGCGCTCGTTGAGCACGTTCAAAGACATTGCTGTTTCCGGCGGAAAGCTCCGCCGGCCTCTGATGGAGAAGGAAGGTTGAAGTGCGGATTCCGGACGCAATACGACCCGGTTTCAGCAATTCAGGTTTGAGGAGTGGGGATGTCCGCGAGCCGCTATGCGGCCGAGGGTGCCGTCAATGGGTCGAGATTACTTTCGGCCGTAGTGAAGGCAATTTGGCCCCGAGTGGCGGGCAACAGTGTTATGCATGTAACGCCTCCCTCGGCTGGCTTTGCAGACGGCTATTTCGTTAGCTCACGAACCCGTGAGCCGCAAGCGCGGATGTGTCAGTCTGTCGCATGCCTGTGAGAAGTGTTGCAAACCGGACACGGTGGCCGCGCGGCCACGCAATCACCCGCATTGACACCACGGCGCTGCCTGCTATCCAGCAAACCGCTATCAAGACTTCGACGCACTCTATCAATCGCCCGGGTGGCGATGCGTCGGCGCAGCGTTGAGGGACGAGGCGGCATGATCATTCCGGGACAGTTGCGAGCGCTAGTGGTGGATGACAACACCTATGCCAGGGCCATCTGTGCGATGGGGCTGAAAAAGCTCGGGGTGGGCGTGGTGGAAGAGGCCGATGGGGGCGCCGAGGCCATCTTGACCCTGATAAACGCGCCCTTTCATTTCGTATTGATGGACTGGTACATGCCCGACATCAATGGCGCCGGCATCATGCAGGTATTGCGCGACAAACGGTTCGGCGCGCCCTCGGCCACGCCGGTCATCCTGATGACGGCCTATCCGTCGCAAGACAATTTGACGCGCGCCCGGCAGCTGGGCGTCAACGAAATCCTGCCCAAACCCTTCACGACCGACCAGTTGGGAATGGCGATGCGACGGGTGCTGCCGCCGGGCGAGATGGTCGACGACTCGGTGTTTCTCTAACCCGTTGCACCACAAGACGCTAACGCATTGTTAGCCTTTCGGACCCACGCGGGATTAACCACGTGGCTTGACCTCTCCTTTGCCCTTATCGGGGAAACTACGGCCAAAGGCATTCTTGGGAAATGCAGGCCATGAGCAATTCTATCTCGTCCCGGCTGGCCGCTGCGCTGGCCATGCTGACCATGTTGAGCACTGCGGTTCCGGCGCAGGCGGATACCTTCCGCCCGGGCTGGCGCTTTGCCCCGCCTCCCGGCGTGACGCTGACCGAAGGCCGTCCACGTCATGCCCTGGCGCTGCAGGCCAACCCCTATGTGTCACCGGTCTATCTGCGTCAGGTGGTGCAATATCCAACCAGCGAACGCAGCGGCACCATTGTGGTCGATACGCGCCAGCACTTTCTCTATTTCGTACTCGGCGATGGGCGCGCTCTGCGTTACGGCATTGGGGTGGCGCGGGATGGCTTCGAGTGGAGCGGCACGCACCGGGTGTCACGCAAGGCGGAATGGCCAGGCTGGACGCCGCCGGCCGAAATGCGCAAGCGCCAGCCGGGCCTACCCGCCCATATGGAAGGCGGCATCAACAATCCGCTGGGTGCGCGGGCGCTCTATCTGGGTTCGACGCTCTACCGCATCCATGGAACCAACGAGCCCTGGTCGATCGGCCAGAATGTCTCCTCGGGCTGCATCCGCATGACCAATGACGATGTGATCGACCTCTACAATCGCGTGCAACTGAACACCAAGGTGGTTGTGCTTTCCTAACGAGTTTGCGGGAAAGTGCCGCCGCGCCATTGGTTTTAAGGCGCGAGCAAGGTGCATTTCATGACCCAATTCGTTCCGCTGCTACGACAGTTCGCCAAGGATGAGAGCGGCGTCTTCGCCGTGCTGTTCGGGCTGATGGCCATTGTGCTGATCGCCCTGGGCGGGGCGACCGTGGATTATGTGACCCTGGAACAGACCCGGCAGCGCGCGCAATTGGCGCTGGACGCTGCCGCCCTGGCGCTGCAGCCCGAAATCTTCAAGCCGGGCTACAGCGATGCCAATGTCGAGGCTGCCGCCTTGGCCATCGTCAAGGAACGAGTCAGCGATCCCAGAATCGTGGACAGCATCGACATCGTGCAGGTAGTGGCCAACCCGACCGATGGCTCGCTCTATTTCGCGGGCACTTTCACCATGCCCACAATGTTTGTGTCTCTGGTGGGCGTGCCACAATTGAGTGCCGGCTTCGAAGCGGAAGCCACGCGCAAGAAGCTGGCACTGGAAGTGGTGATGGTGCTGGACAATTCCGGCTCAATGGCCAGCGACAGTCGCATGACCAATCTGGTCGCAGCCGCCAAATGCGCCACCAATATCCTGATGTACACGGACACGGTAGACAGCGGAAACACCTGCATTCCCGCTCCCGGCGCCACGCTTGTCGACGACGTCAAGGTCGGGATCGTACCCTTCACCATGTATGTCAATGTGGGCACCGGCAATGCCAATGCGAGCTGGATTGACCGTTATGGCAATTCGGTGATCGCCAATGACAATTTCGACAATGACGACAATGAAAATTCGGGTGTGCTGAGCCTGTCCGGCTACAGTTTTCCCAACATTTTCGACCTCTTTTCGGCCACCGGCGAAAACTGGCGCGGTTGCGTCGTTGCGCGGCCGCATATCAAGACTGGGACTATGGCATCGGAGTATCTGGACACTGACGATACCGCACCAACAGGGGCCAACACCCTCTTCGTGCCTCTGTTCTCGCCCGATATGGTCGATGGCGTGGGCACCAACAACTACGTCAATGACAGCCCGGCTGTGTGCGATCGACCATCCCAGGGCGGCGCGACCTGCACACAGACTGAATCCAGGACCTGCTATTGGTGGGGCTGCACCGGCAGCAACTATTCGTCGTCACCTACGGGCGGCCCGACAAATTTCACCAGCACATCGAAGTTCGCAAAAGGGATTTACGGAGAGCGTCCGTCAAGCTGTGGCTGTCGCAATTGGGGGTCCTGGTCCGGATGGTCAACCAGCGGCTCGACCCAATCCCGCACCCGCACTTGCTCGGGCGGTGGCTATATTCCAGAAGGCCTCTCCCCGCGCGAACTGCAGGAGCGGGTGTGCAAGTACTACGCGGGAGTCAGCAATTCGAGCTTCTCTCGCGGGCCCAATGCGGACTGCACCCGCACGGCCATCCTGCCGCTGACCACCAATCCAACGACGGTGATCAACACGATCAACGGCATGCAGGCGGAGGGCGGAACCAATATTCACATGGGCACGGTGTGGGGCTTCCGGGCGCTGTCACCGACCGCGCCCTTTACCGAAGGCGGGCCCTACGACCAGGCCACCAGCAAGGTGATGATCGTCATGACCGACGGTGAGAACACCGCCTATAATTTCTGCGGCGGCACCCAGGGCAGCCTCAATGGCAATTGCTACCATTCGGCCTATGGATTCCAGTACAATTCCAACAACACCTCATCGGTCTCAACCAGTGGCGGCAATATTCCGCGCATGGGCAATCCCAGCAATGTCGCCAACGCGACGCTGGTCACGGAAATGAACCAGCGCACACTCGATAGCTGCGCCAATGCCAAGGCCGCGGGAATTTCGATCTACACGATCGGTCTGGCCACCGACACGGTGACCCAAAGCACACCGCAGACGGTCCGTAACATGCTGACTAACTGCGCTTCGGTTGCGTCCAACGCCAAGTTCCCTGCCTCCCCGAGCGAGCTCAAGTCGACGTTCGAGGATATCGCCAATGACCTGTCGGCCCTGCGCTTGGCACGCTGATGGTGAAGGGGGTGGGTGGTACCGCCTCTCCGGATTGAACGGAGGACCTCTAGATCCACAATCTAGCGCTCTAACCAACTGAGCTAAGGCGGCAGGACCCGCAATGGGGTGCGGCTTGGCCTGCACCCGAAAGCGGGCGGAACATAGGTCGAGTTGGACGGGATGACAAGCACCGATTTTGCACTGTGGACAGAGGGCGAAAATGTCGCTGTCGGCGCCATTATCCGGCGGGCTGCTGACCGATCGTTAGGAAAGGCCACTTAACCATTGCTAGCGATGGCGCCCCGGCGCGCATGCGGCCGGGCTGGATTCCCCTGACGCTGCACTATATTGAAGAACACTTAAGGAACTTCGGACGCTTGTACCGGAATGGGACAGATCACCGGGGTCGCGACCAGACAAAGGCTGTCCATGGATGACCGCTGGAACATTTTGCCCGATGCGCGCCGCGTGCTGCAGCATGAGGACGATTCACGTCCAGCATGGCTCTGGTCGCAGGATGGCCAGCGGCTGATCTGGTCCAACCAAGCCGCGACGCTGTTCCAGGCCAAGGTCAAGAAGAGCGGGCTCAAGCGCCCTGCCCCCGCAGTGCCGATCAAGGGTCAGGTGGCGCGTATTCTCCGGCTGGGCTCCCATGGCCGAACCAGTCTGGCGCGCATCCAGTTCCTCGCAGGCGAAAAGCCGCTGTCTGCCACCTGCGCAACCACGCCGCTGGTTTGGGAGAACGGGGAGCCGGTGCTGCTGATCGTGGGTGTCGACCCCATTCCGGTCGATGTGCTGGACGCCGCGCGCGCCGAAGAACCCCCAACTGGCCCGCAGGATCTGCCCGAAGCGGGAGAAGCGCCGGAAGCGGTCAGCCCCGAACCAGCGGCGCCTGCCGAAGAGCCTGTCATCGAGACCGCCGGACCGGTCGAAGAGGCGACCGTGGACGATGCAGCGCCTATTCCGGACGATGACGCCTATGCGCGCGAATTGCAGAGTTGGCAGGAAGGCGATGCTGAAACGGCCTATGAGCCAGTCGAGCCGCACAAGCCATCGGCCGAGAGTGACAGTCCCGAGCACTGGGCCGAGAGCCTGGAAGAGCGGCCGGAAGCCGAGGATATCCCGGTCCAGAACGAGCCGCCCAGCATTTTCGACGCGATAGCCGCCGTTTCTGCCGAACAGCAGCGCGAGGCAGAGGGCGCGACCGACCAAGAAGAAGTGGACGAAGCGGGCGCACCTGAAGACGGCATGCAGGCGGTGTCCCGGCGGCTGAGCGATCTGGTCGAAAAGCTGGCCGATGATGAGGCACTCTACGCTCCGCTGACCGAGGCCGATGATGATCTGCCATTTGGCCAAGCCGAGGTCGAACAGGACGAAGCAGTCGAGCCGGACCTGCGGCCGGCCACCGAGCTGTACCGGATAACCGGGCGCGGCTTTGCGCCGGCACAGGCGAGCGCCGAGGGAACCGAAAAAGCTGAGGCCGCCACTGAACCACAGCCTGACGCAGAAACTGTCGAGCGGGTGTCGCGCTATAATTTCGATGAGTTGTCCCGCATTCTCAACGATCGCGTGGGCGATCGTACCCAGCAGACCGTCAACCCGGTGCAACCAGTGCCACCTGCAGTTCAGGGCGGCAATGGTACAGGCGCGCTCGTCAACCTGGGCGGCGAAACGCTGGTGCTCAACCGTTTGCCGCTGGGCATTTTGGTGTTCCGCGACCAGCAGGTGCTGTTTGCCAATCGCGCCATAACCGAAATGGTGGGCTACGACTCGGTGGAGAGCCTGCGCCAGGCCGGCCTCGCGGCGATTTTCCCGGTGATGGGTTCTGAAGGCCAGGATGCCGGACCGGTCAATCATCTGGTGCAGCGTGATGGCACATTGGTGCCGGTGACCGCGAGGCTGCAATCGATCTCCTGGCATGGTCGCCCGGCCCTGATGCTGTCGGCCAGCACGACGGAGGTGCGTACGGGCCACGAGGACGCGGTCAAGGCCTTCGCCCAGACCTTTGCCGACATTCGTGGTGACGGATTTATCGAGGCCAACCGCAATGGCATGGTGAGCGCGGCCAGCGCTGCGGCCACGCTGATGCTCGCCGGAGGCAAGGCGATGACGGGGCGGCTGCTTTCAGCCCTGGTGGGACAGGATGACGGCGTGGCGCTGCGCGGCTTTCTCGAGCGACCGGCGCGTTTTGCCGAGACCGCCCGTCCCTGCCTGACGCTGCGCTCGACTGATGGCAAGGCCGAAATCCTGCTGTTCGCATTGGGCCAGGCCGGCGTCGTTTCGGGCTATTTCGGTCTCGTGCGGGCCCGCGAGATGACACCGGTGCGGATCGCTTCGACCGGCGACGCCGATCCGGCGCTGCTCAATCGTATAAGCCGCGGCGTGCGCCGCCCGCTCAATACGATCATTGGCTTTTCCGACATCATCCGCTCGAAAGCCTTCGGCGAGTTCGACAATGAGCGATATGCCGCCTATGCCGACGACATCGCCCAGGCAGGGCAGGAGATTGCAGCGCTCGTCGACGAATTGGACGATTATGCGCGGCTGCGCGATGGCCGCTACCTTCCGCAACGGGCGAGCCTGGACCTCACAAGCCTTCTGGAACAATGCGTGCTGCGTATCCGTGGCCAGGCCAATGGCGCCCGCGTGATCGTGCGCAATGCCATCTCCGAGATGTTGCCGCGCATCACGGCGGATCGGGCTTCGCTGGCGCAGGCGGTGTTGAACCTACTCGCCAGCGCCATCGACCAGACACCGGTGGGTGGGGCCGTGGTCATCTCGGCGCAGCGGCATGACGACGGGTCGATTGCCATCCATGTCCGCGACAGCTCCACCGATGCAGTGGATATGGCAGAGCGCTTCGTCGTGTTCCGCGATGGCGTTGGCCGGGACGGTCAGATGCTGGCGCCGGTGCGGTCCAGCGTCGGGCTGGCACTGACCCGCTCGCTGCTGGCCGTCAATGCCGTCTCGCTCGCAGTTGACCCGGCGGGACCGGAGGGCATGCTGTTCACGCTCAAAATCCCGGCTGACCTGGTGGATGAGCGGGAGCTGATCGAGAATGCGGAGGAAGCCGAGTAGCGAGCGCTACGCATCGGCGGGTCCTTCCTCTATATGTGTTGGCACAACAGGCCACGATGGAGGACACCCCATGATCGCACGCAAGACCCTGGCGCTGGCAATGACAGGCCTGATGCTGGCGGCGGCGCCGGTTCTGGCGCAACCGACCGAGATCCGCATCGGCGTGGCATTGGAGCCCCCGGCCCTCGATCCGACAGCGGGTGCGGCCGAAGCGATCGACGTTGTGGTCTATCAGAACATCTTCGAGGGCCTGGTGCGGATCGACCAGACCGGGGCAGTGCAACCCGGGCTGGCGGAGAGCTGGACCATTTCGGATGAGGGGCTGACCTACAGGTTCAAGCTGCGCGAAGGCGTGACGTTTCATGACGGGACCAGCTTCGACGCCGAGGACGTGAAATTCACCTTCGCCCGCCTGCTGGCCGAAGACAGCGTCAATGCGCAGAAGGCGCTCTACACCGCGATTTCGGACGTTTCGGCAATCGACCCCACGACCGTCGAATTCACCCTGTCGCGGCCGGATGGGCTGTTCCTGTTCAATCTGGGGCGCGGGGACGCGGTGATCGTGGCGCCCGAAAGCGCCGGGAACAATGCTGCCGAGCCAATCGGCACCGGCCCCTTCGCCTTCATCCAGTGGGATCGCGGCAGCCGTGTGGTGCTGGAGCAGTACGGCCCCTATTGGGGTGAGAAGCCAGCGCTGACCAAGGCCACCTATATGTTCATCTCCGACACAGCGACCATGACCAACGCGCTGCTGGCTGGCGATGTGGACGGCACCAATAATTTCGCCGCCGAGGCCTTGGCGGTGTTCGAGAATAATCCGCAGTTCAAGGTGCTGGTCGGTTCCACCGAAGGCGAGACCATCCTGGCCACCAATAATCGTCGCGAGCCCTTCAGCGATCTCAAGGTGCGGCAGGCCATGGCGCATGCGCTGGACCGGCAGGAGATCATCGAGGGGGCAACCTATGGCTATGGCGTGCCGATCGGCACCCATTTTGCACCGCATCACCCCTATTACCTCGATCTGACCAACACCTATCCCCATGATGTGGAGGCCGCCCGCGCCTTGTTGGCGGAGGCTGGATATGCCGATGGCTTCTCGGCGACACTGAAATTGCCGCCCGTGGCCTATGCGCGCCTTTCGGGACAGATCATCGCCAGCCAGTTCGCCGAAGTCGGCATCTCGCTTGAGTTGGTCAATATGGAATGGGCGCAGTGGCTGGAAGATGTGTTTGCCAACAAGGATTTCGACCTGACCATCATCAGCCATGTCGAACCCTTCGATATTGGCATCTATGCCAACCCCGACTACTACTTCGGCTATGACAATCCTGAAGTTCAGGCGCTCAACGAGACGCTCAATGCCACAACGGATGAGGCCGAACGCAAGCGCCTGGCGCAGGAAATCCAGACCATCATCGCCCGGGACGCAGTCAACGGCTATCTGTTCGAGCTGGCCCAGACCGGGGTGTGGAACGCCAAGCTCGAAGGCATGTGGCAGAACGCGCCGGTGGAAGGTGTGGTGTTGCGGGATATCCGCTGGGTGGAATAGGGCCTCGGCGAAACAGAAGGCACCGTTCTCGCTGGGCGGCCCCAACCTCGTTCCGTCTCCCCTCAAGTCTCTCCCTCGGAGAGACTTGCATTTTGTGATGGGTCTAAGCCCATCACGAGGCGGGAAGCGAAAGGCTGGGCCGTTTGAGTTCTTCGTTTCCTTCCCCCTTGCGGGGAGGGATCAAGGGTGGGGGTATCTCCCATGACCCTCTTCCTCCTCCGCCGCATTGCCGGGTTTGCGGTCACCTTGTTCGTGGCGGCGCTGATCATCTTTCTGCTGCTCGACCTGCTGCCCGGCGATCCGGCCCGGTTCATTCTGGGTATCAATGCCACGCCTGAAGCTGTCGCTGCGCTTCGGGCGCAGATGGGTTTGGATGCGCCTGCGCATGAGCGGTTCCTGAATTGGATCGGCGGCATGTTGCGCGGGGATTTCGGCATATCAAGCACGCAGCGGCTGGCGGTTTCGGAGCTGATTGCAGAGCGCATGGCCGTCACATTACCCCTGACCATGATCGCCATGGTGGTGTCGGTGGTGGTCGGCCTGCCGATCGGCATCCTGGCCGCGATGCGGCGCGGCAAGGCGACCGACACAGCGCTGATGGTCCTCGCGCAAACCGGGGTCGCCGTTCCCAATTTCTGGTTCGGCATGCTGCTGACGCTGGTCTTTGCGGTGACCCTGCGCTGGCTCCCGACCGGTGGCTTCATACCCTGGGATGAAGATGCCGGTGCTGCCTTGCGTGGCCTTGTGCTGCCGGGACTTGCCCTGGCCCTGCCACAGGCATCGATCCTGGCGCGGGTGATGCGCACGGCCCTGGTCGACGTCGCCGAGCAGGACTTCATCCGTACCGCCCGCGCGAAAGGGATGACCAAGAGCGAGGCCATTTGGCGCCATGGCGTTCGCAATGCCTTGCTGCCGGTCCTGACCATTCTGGGGCTACAATTCGCCTATCTGATCGCCGGGACCATCATCGTTGAAAACGTGTTCTACTTGCCCGGATTGGGTCGGCTGATCTTCACCGCGATCTCAGAGCGTGATCTGGTACTAGTGCGCGGCGCGACCATCGTGCTGGTGGTGGCAACCACAGCAACCATGCTGCTTGTCGATCTTTGCTATGGTCTGGTCGACCCGCGCCTGCGAAGGCAGGGCGCATGATGCGGAAGCTTGCCCGGCAACACCCCAGCCTTGCCATCGGTCTATTGGCCGCCGGGATTTTCGCCCTACTGGGCCTAGTTTCGCTGTGGTGGACCCCATACCCGATCGACCAGATCGCAATCTCCCGGCGCTTCCTTGGTCCCGGCTGGGCCCATTGGTTGGGTACTGATCATCTGGGGCGCGATATGCTGTCGCTGGTGATGAGCGGGATGCTGACAAGCTTCGTTGTGGCATCACTGGGGGTGCTGATCGGCGTTGGCATCGGCGTGCCATTGGGCCTCGCCGCCGTGGCCTGGGGTGGCGCGGTAGAGTGGCTGGTGCTGCGTTTCTCCGATCTCACCTTTGCCTTCCCGGCCGTCATAGTAGCCATTCTCATCGCCACCCTGGCGGGCCCGGGCGCAACCAATGCCACCATCGCCATCGGCATATTCAATATCCCGGTCTTTGCGCGAGTGGCGCGCGGCGGGGCGCTGGCCATCGCCACGCAGGACTATGTCGCCGCGGCCCGGCTGGCCGGCCTGGGCAGAGCCACCATCGCCGCCCGGCACCTCCTGCCCAACATCATGAGCCTGTTGATCGTGCAGGGCACCATCCAGCTGTCACTGGGCATTCTGGCCGAAGCGGGACTGAGCTATATCGGCCTGGGCACCCAGCCGCCGGCCACCAGCCTGGGGTTGATGCTGCGGGACGCGCAAAGCCTGTTCCTGATCCATCCCAGCCTGAGCCTGATACCGGGATTGACCATCGTGCTGGTGGTGATCGCCCTCAACATTGCCGGAGACGGCTTGCGTGACGCGATGGACCCGCGCTTGCGCCACCAGGGGTTGAGCCATGGCGCTGGTTGATATCCGCGATCTGACGATAACCTTCGGACAGCATGAGGCGGTCAGCGGGCTGTCCCTCCGGATCGAGCGCGGTGAGCGGTTCGGTATCATTGGGGAGAGCGGATCGGGCAAGTCGCTAACGGCGCTGGCGATCGCCGGCCTGCTGCCGGAGAGCGCCGCGGTTTCTGGGCAGGTCCTGTTCGAGGGGACAGTGCTGCCGGATGACGAGCGCGACATGACGCGGCTGCGGGGTCGGCATATCGGCATGGTGTTCCAGGAGCCCATGACTGCCCTCAACCCGCTAATGACCATTGGCGAACAGATCGAGGAAGCGATCCGGTTGTCTGAGACCAGCGAGATCGTACCGCTCGCCGTATCGGCATTGCTGGACGAAGTCGGATTGGCGCCGGGCCTTGCCGCTCGCTATCCGCACCAGCTGTCCGGGGGGCAGCGTCAGCGCGCAATGATCGCCATGGCTCTCGCCAGCAAGCCCGAGTTGATGATCGCTGACGAGCCCACTTCGGCGCTGGACGTCATCACGCAACGAACCGTGCTCGATCTGATTTCCACGATTTGCCGGCGCCGGCACATGACGCTGATCTTTATCAGCCACGATATCCGTGCGGTGGCTGCGCTGTGCACCCGGATCGGGGTGATGCGCGCCGGCGAACTGGTTGAACAGGGGGTGACCGGGGACGTCCTGCGGGCTCCGGTGGCCGACTATACGCGAGAACTCGTTGCGGCGAGCCGGATGGAAAGGCGCCTCCGATCCTCCGCGTCCCTCAACGATGATCGGGCCGCATTATTGCGGGTCGAAGGCGTCGGCCGCATCTATAGGCAATCGGGGATCTGGCCAGGGTGCGGCGCTCCGGTGCGCGCCGTTGACCAGGTTGAGCTGACCATAGGCACAGGCGAATGCGTAGCGCTTGTCGGCCCTTCCGGCTGCGGCAAGACGACCCTGGCACGGATTATCGTTGGGCTGGACAAGGCCAGCGACGGCCGAATGGTGTTTGACGGCACGGCCTATGACGGCAGCAATTTGCCGCCGTTGCTGCGCGCGAACATGTCGCTGGTTTTTCAGGATCCGTTCAGCAGTTTTGACCCGCGTATGACGATCGCCCAGTCGCTGGGCGAGCCGCTGCACCTGCTGGGGCGCATATCGGGCGAGGAACGTGAGGCCCGCCTGCGCGAGGCCATCGAAGCGGTCGGTCTCAAGGCTGCCATGCTGGCGCGCTATCCGCACGAATTTTCCGGCGGGCAGAGGCAGCGTCTAGCCATTGCGCGGGCGCTGGTAACCCGGCCGCGGCTGGTGGTTCTGGACGAGCCGGTTTCGGCACTGGATGTTTCGGTGCGCGGCGATATTCTTGCTTTGCTGGCACGCCTGCAGGCCGAGCATGGACTGACCTATCTCATCATCAGCCATGACCTAGACATGGTGGCTGCCATGGCCGACCGGGTCCTGGTCATGGAAAAGGGCCGGATCGTGGAAGAAGGCACGCCCGAGACCCTGTTCGCGCACCCCGAACACCCTCTGACAAAAGCCCTGATGGCCGCAAGGCTGCCGGAGGTCGCCTAGCGGTTCTCCCCTGGCAGGCTGCCAGCCTCTCCGCGGTACGGATATCAGCGGCTGTTGTGCAGCAGGCCCTGGAAAGCACGATAGCTGGCCTTGGGCGTCCGCTTCTGGCTCTGGTAATCCACATGCACCAGACCAAAACGCTTGTTGTAGCCTTCGGCCCATTCGTAGTTGTCGAGCAGCGACCAGGCGAAATAGCCGCGTACATCGGCACCGGCCTGGCGAGCGGCGAGCACAGCCTTGAGGTGGTCCTCGTAGTACTTTACGCGCCGCGGATCGTTGTCGCCCTCGACCTCGGCCATGCCGTTCTCGGTGACGTAGATGGGCAGCTTGGTGTAGTCGTTCGAGACACGCACCAGCAGGTCGGTGAGGCCCTGCGGATAGATTTCCCAGCCGATATCCGTCTTCTCGAGCGGTCCCTTGACCTGTTCAGCGGCACGGCCGGGCTCAGAAGAGGCCTGATAGAGCCCGCGCGTATAGTAGTTGATGCCGAGCCAGTCGAGCGGCCGCGACACCACCGCCATGTCGTCCAGGTAGTTCGCCGGCAGATAGGGCCCGAGCCAGTCGGTCATCTCTTTGGGATACTGGCCCTTGAGGACACCGCCGAGATACCAGCGATTGAACACCGCATCGCCGAAATTGGCGGCAGACTTGTCCGCTTCGCTGTCGGTTGCCGGCTCGGATTTTTCGAGATTTAGCACGATGCCGAGGTTCTTTGCGCCCGCGGCGCGCAGCGCGTCGATGGCAGTGCCATGGGCGAACAGCACATGATGCATGGCACGGGCGGCGGCACGCAGATCGCGATAGCCGGGGGCATGGATGCCGAGGAAATGGCTGAGGAAAGCCACGCACCAGGGTTCGTTGATGGTGGCAGTGGCCTCAAGCCGGTCGCCGAACTTGTTGGCGACCAGTTTGGCGTAGTCGGCGAACCAGTTGGCAATGTCACGGTTCATCCAGCCGCCGCGGTCCTGCAGGGCTGAGGGCAGGTCCCAGTGGTAGAGCGTAGCGTAGGGTTTGACGCCGCGGTCAAGCATGCCGTCGATCAGGCGGTCATAGAAATCAATACCGGCCTGGTTGACGGTCCCGGTGCCTTCGGGGATGAGCCGCGGCCAAGACAAGGAGAAGCGATAGGCATCGAAGCCGCCATCGCGGATCAGGTTGAGGTCCTGCGGCCAAAGCTCATAATGATTGCAGGCGTGGAGCCCGGTATCGCCATTGTGAACGTTGCCGGGGGTGGCGGAGAAGGTGTCCCAGATCGATGGGCCGCGACCGTCGCCCTGCCCTCCTTCGATCTGATAGGCGGCGGTGGCCACGCCGAACGTGAAGTCAGAGCCGAAATCCCGGCGATCAAACGAGAACATATCCCCTCCCTGCAGGCATTCGCCCTTGTGGTTCAGCGGAATAACACTGACCGCCGAGCTCATGCAATCGATTTCAGCAATCGATTTAAGGGCGCGCCACCGGGCGGCAAAGTGCTGCGGAGACGTTTTCCGCCTCGCTGGCCCTGGACTTTCCGGCCTATGCCAGTGTGGTGACCAGACGTTGGGCGATCTGGCGGTAGGCCCCGGCCTCGGGTCCGTCGGGTGCCGTCACCAGCGGCGGGGCGCCGGCATCGGAGCCTTCGCGGATCGACATGACCAGCGGAACTGGGCCAAGGAAGGGAATTTGGAGGCGTGCCGCAGCCTTTTCGGCGCCACCGGTGCCGAAGATATCGTAACGATGGCCGGTGTCCGGGGCGATGAAATAGCTCATGTTCTCAACCAGGCCCAACACAGGAACGGACATGCGGCGCAGCATGTCGATAGCCTTTTGAGCGTCGATCAGGGCCAGGTCCTGGGGCGTGGAGACAATCACCACGCCATCGACGATAGTCTGCTGGAACAGCGCGATGTGGATATCGCCAGTGCCCGGGGGCAGGTCGATGATCAGCACATCAAGACCACCCCAATCGGTCTCGCGCAGCAACTGCCGCAGGCCGGATGTAGCCATTGGGCCGCGCCAGACCACGGCCTGTCCCGGCACCAGCATGGAGCCGATGGATATGGCTTTGACCCCGTAGGCCTCGTGCGGTGTGAAGACGCCATCGTCGCGAATGGCGGGCTTGCCTTCGATGCCAAGCAGCTTGGGAATGGAGGGGCCGTAGAGGTCCGCATCGAGTACACCGACTTTCAGGCCCTCCGCAGCCAGCGACAGCGCAATATTGACCGCCGTGGTGGACTTGCCCACGCCGCCCTTGCCGGAGCCAACCGCGATGATGCGCTTGACGCCGTTGACGCGGGTCTTGCCCTGCGGCTGGGCTCCGCCATGGCCAAACTTGGGAGCGTTGGACTTTTCGGCAGTGAGCGAGACCATCACCTTGCGAGCGCCGCCGACCGCTTGGGCGCGCTTTTGTGCCTCTTCCCGCGCGGGCCCGAAGGCCGCTTCCATGCCCGGTGCAACTGCAATCGCAAAGGCTATAGCGCCTGGCGTAACGATAATATCGGAGAGGCCGCCATAGCCAGCCAGATCACCGCCGCCGGGAATCTCGACGTCGGCGAGGGCAGCCTTGATCTGGGCAGCAAGATCTGTGTCGGCCATGCAGAATTCCTGAAACAAAAAAGACCCCACCCCGAACGTATCGAAGGGCGGGGCCTGAAAGCGGAGCGAAAGCTCTTAGAGAATCGACTGGCCCGTGGCCTTCCAATCCTTGAGGAAGCCTTCGATGCCCTTATCGGTCAGCGGGTGCAGGGCCAGCTTCTTGATGACGTCGGGCGGGATGGTGGCCACATCGGCGCCGGCCAGCGCGGCCTGCGTAACATGGTTGGCCGAACGGATCGAGGCAGCCAGAATCTGCGTCTCGAACTGGTAGTTGTCGTAGATAGTCCGGATGTTCTCGATCAGCTCCATGCCATCGAGATTGATATCATCCAGGCGGCCGATGAAGGGCGAGATATAGGTCGCGCCGGCCTTGGCCGCGAGCAGGGCCTGATTGGCCGCGAAGCAGAGTGTGACATTGGTCTTCACACCCTTTTCCTTGAAGTATTTGGTGGCCTTGAGGCCAGCCAGGGTCAAGGGCAGCTTGATGACGACGTTGGATGCGATCTTGGCCAGGGTTTCACCCTCGGCAACCATGCCGTCATATTCCAGCGAGGCCACTTCGGCCGAAACCGGGCCGGGCACGATGGAACAAATCTCCGCGATCACTTCCTTGAAGTCCCTGCCGGACTTGGCGATCAACGACGGGTTGGTGGTTACACCATCCAGAAGCCCGGTTTCGTGAAGCTCCTTGATGGCGGCGGTATCTGCAGTGTCGACGAAGAACTTCATCGTTCCCTCCTGAAAACTCTAATTCTGTCTGGCGCTTACACCAGATGTAGACATGCGGGCGGATTGCCGCAAGCGGTGCACCTAGCGAATGGCGGACAGGATGGCCTCGGCCAGATCGCCGACGCGATCTTCCGGGATACCAGCCACGTTGATGCGGCTGTCCCCCGTCATATACACCCCGTTTTCGGCCTTAAGATGATCAACCGCCTCGCCAGGCAGCCCGAGCAGCGAGAACATGCCGCGGTGATCGGCCACGAAATCAAAATCGCTTGAATTGGACCGCTCGCGGATTGCGGCGGCCAGTTTTGCACGCAGGGTAAGCATGCGCTCACGCATTTGAGAGAGTTCGGCTTCCCACTCGGCGCGGAGTTCAGCATCCTCAAGGATAATACGGATAATTTCCGCGCCGTGGTCGGGGGGCTGCGAATAGGCACCCCGGATGATATTGAGCAACTGCGAGTTGGTCACATCAGCCTGTGCGCTGTCCCGGGCGACCAGAATGGCCGCGCCAATGCGTTCGCGATAGAGGCCGAAATTCTTCGAGCCGGAGAAGGCGATCAGCGATTCGGGGACGGCGGAGACGACCTTGCGGGTGCCGTAGGCGTCGGCCTCAATGCCGTCACCAAAGCCGAGATAGGCCAGATCGATGAAGGGCAGAGCGCCAGTGCGCGCGAGGCTTTCGGCCACCTGATCCCACTGCGTATTGGTGAGATTGGCGCCCGTGGGGTTATGGCAGCAACCATGCAGCAGAACGACGTCGCCAGCACCCAGCTTGTCGAGAGCGGCCAGCATCTCGTCGAACTTCACCGCCCGAGTGGCGGGATCGAAATAAGGATAGGTCGCGACCTCGAGACCGGAACCAATGGCGATGGGATTGTGGTTGGCCCAGCTCGGGTCGGACACATAAACCGTGGCGCCGGGCCGGGCGCGGTTGATCAATTGCATCAGCACCCAGAGCGAACCGGTGCCGCCGGGGGCCTGGGCAATGCGGACGCGGTCGCGGTCGACACTGCCCGCCAGGACGAGATCGAGCACGGCATTGCCGAAGCCCTTGTTACCAGCAATGCCGAGATAGGTCTTGGTCTTCTCGTTGGCGAGCATGCGCTCTTCGGCCTTGCGGACCGAGGTCATCACCGGGGTGACGCCCTTTTCATCCTTGTAGACGCCGACGCCAAGGTCGATCTTCTGGGAGCGTTGGTCGGCGGCGTATTCGCCCATGAGCGCCAAAATCTTGTCGCCAGGAGCCTTGGAGAGGGTTTCGAACATGTCGGAAGATCCGGTGAGAAGGCGTGGCCTTTATAGGCCGGGTGGAATGAATTGCAAATCGGCGGCGTTAGCGTTTGAGGCCCGATTTCTCCAGCTCGGCGGTTAGCTTGGGCAGAATGTCGAACAGATCGCCGATCAATGCGACATCGGCGATCTTGACGATGGGTGCCTCGGCGTCGGTATTGATCGCGATGATCTTCTTTGCGCCCTGAATACCTGCAAGGTGTTGCAGCGCGCCCGAGATGCCGACGGCAATGTAGAGGTCCGGGGCGATGATCTTCCCGGTCTGGCCAACCTGCCAGTCATTGGGCGCGTAGCCGGCATCAACGGCTGCGCGGGTCGCGCCAATCGCGGCACCAAGGGTTCGCCCCAAGGCCTCGACCAGTTTGAAGCCCTCGGCAGAGCCCACCGACACCCCGCCGCCGACCACGATTTGCGCCGTGGAAAGATCGGGGATGTCGCTTTCAGTGCGATGTGCTGCAATGAAACGGGCGGCAGAGACGATGTCCGCATCTAGCGCTTCAATCGGCGCCGCATTGCCCGACGCCGCCGGACGGAAGGCAGAGGGGCGGAATGTGAGGACATGCTTGGCTTGCAGGTCGGTGACGGTTTCCAACGCATTGCCGGCGTAGATGGGGCGGACGAACCGGGTGGCACCCTCGATGGCGACAATGTCGGTGACCGGCTGAACATCGAGTTTGGCGGCCAAGCGTGGCATCACATCCTTGCCGGTCGTCGAGGCGGCCGCGGCGATAACCGTGTACGCCTCGGCCAATCCGGCGAGCAGAGTTGCCAGGCCGTCGGCCAACACGGCCTCTTTGGCGTGGATGACCTTGGCAATGCCAGCAATGGTTGCCGCCTGATCGGCAGCGGCGCGGGGACCTGCGACCAGCAGGTCCACAGGGCCAAGCTGGGCGGCCGCGGCGGCGACCCGGGCGGTGGAGGCCGAGAGGGCGCCATTGTCGAGTTCGGCGAGCAGCAGGACGCTCATCAGATCGCCTCCATCGCGTTGACATCATCGGCAATGATGGCGGCGAGTTCGGCCACGGAATTGACTGCCCTGCCGGCACTTCGCTCCGCAGGTGGGGAGACCTTCTCGACCTTCAGGCGGGGCGCCAGATCAACACCAAGCTCGCTGGCGGGCCGAATGGCCAGTGGTTTTGCCCGCGCCTTCATCACCATGGGCAAGGCCGCGTTGCGGGGCGTATTGAGCCGCAGATCGGCTGTGACGATGGCAGGGAGCGGTATAGCAATGGTTTCGCGGCCGGAATCGACTTCGCGGGTCACCTCCAGCTCATCGCCGGCAAGTTTGATCGCGGACGCGAAGGTAGCCTGGGGCCGATCGGTCAGCGCTGCCAGCATCTGGCCCACGTGATTGCTGTCATCGTCCACGGCCTGCTTGCCCAGCAGGACTAGATCAGGCTTTTCCTCATCCACCACCTTGGCGAGGAGTTTGGCGATGGCGAGCGTCTCGAGCGCCTGATCGGTCTCAATGAGTACGCCGCGGTGAGCGCCCATGGCGAGAGCGGTGAGGATTACATCATTGGCTGGTTTCGGCCCGATGGAGACGATCACCACTTCCTCAGTGTGGCCGGCTTCAGCCATCTGCACGGCCGCTTCCACCGCGTGCTTGCAGAATGGGTTCATGGACATACGCACGCCAGTGGTCTCGACGCCGGTACCGTCGGGCCTGACCCGGATGCGCACATTGTGATCGACCACGCGTTTGACCGCGACCAGGATTTTCATAGCCAACCTTTGGGCAACTGCCGATAGTTGATGGGCTTTCTGGCAAAAAGCCCCCATGCGGGCAAGGCGCAGCGGGGGAAATTCGGTTCGGTCTGACGCAAAAGATTGGAAAGGGGTGCCCGCGGGATGCTTGCAAGGATAGCGGCGGTGGTCCCGCTGCGCATGATCGTCTTGCGGAAGGGCGCGACCGCGACCACGTGTGGAGTTGACGTCCCCTGCCCGGGCGGAGACATTGCCGCCTTCACGACTGCTTCGGAATGCTTATGCCCGTTCTTAATCGAATTGCCGAGTTTCAACCCGAGATCGCCGCCTGGCGGCGAGATTTTCATGCCCACCCCGAAGTACTGTTCGATGTTCATCGCACGGCCGGGATTGTGGCGGACAAATTGCGGGCGTTCGGCTGCGACGAGGTGGTGACGGGGATCGGCAGGACCGGCGTCGTTGGGATCATACAGGGTCGGAGCCAGGGCACCCGGACCATTGGCCTGCGCGCCGATATGGACGCCCTGCCAATGACGGAAAAGACCGGGCTGCCGCATGCCTCGACCCAGGCCGGCAAGATGCACGCCTGCGGTCATGACGGGCACACCGCCATGCTGCTCGGGGCGGCAAAATATCTGGCCGAGACGCGCAATTTCGATGGGCGGGTGGCTCTGATCTTCCAGCCGGCCGAAGAGGGCGGTGGCGGCGGCAAGGTGATGATCGACGACGGCCTGTTGGACACATTCGACATCGCCGAGGTCTATGGCATGCACAACTGGCCGGGTATGGCGGTTGGCACCTTCGGCATCCGTGCCGGGGGCATCATGGCCGCGACAGACCGGTTTTATATCGACATCATCGGCCGGGGCGGCCATGCGGCACGTCCGCAGGTAACGATCGACCCGATCATTGTGGCGGCACAGATGGTTACGGCGCTGCAGACTATCGTTTCGCGCAATCTTGACCCTCTCGACAGTGCGGTGCTGAGCGTGACCATGGTGGAGGCTGGCGAGGCGGACAACGTGATCTCACGCACCGCCAAGATCACCGGCACGGTGCGCACGCTGGACGGCAACGTGCAGGACTTCATCGAAGCGCGGTTGAACGAGTTCGTACCCCAGTTTGCCCAGAGCTTTGGCGCAGAAGCCACGGTGCGCTATGCGCGCGGCTATCCGGTGACGGTCAATGCGCCCGAACAGACGGCTTTTGCCGCAGCAGTGGCGCGGGACATTGTGGGAGCCAGTCAGGTCGATGACGACGCGGCGCCGTCCATGGGCGGCGAGGATTTCTCCTTCATGCTCAACGAGCGGCCCGGCGCCTATATCTTCCTGGGCAATGGCGACTCGACCGAACTGCACACCGATACATATGACTTCAATGATGAGGCCATTCCGGTTGGTGTGAGCTATTGGGTCAGGCTGGTGGAGAAGGCTTTGCCCCTCGGCTGAGACTCGTTGGCTGCCAAGGGCCGGCCGGTTCGCCACATTGATCCTTCCGATCAACCTTTCGCGGGGACTTTGGATCGGTTAAGGCAAGAGGCATAATGCCTGCCTCATTTATTGCCCGTACCGACATCATTCCAGTCGTCATCACCCTCGCCGTCGCGGCAGCGGGCGGAGGGTTGGCCCATGTCCCGGGCTTGCCGGCCGGATGGCTTATGGGTGCGGCGCTTGCTGTCACCATTGCCGCTATGTTGGGGGCACCAATGCGCATGCCAGATGGGTTGCGCAATGTGGTTTTCGTCCTCATCGGCATGTCCATGGGTGCCAGCGTTGCTCCGGACAGCCTGCAGTTGCTGGGCAGTTGGCCGGTGTCCCTGGCAGCCCTCGCCATCGAACTGGTCATTATCGTGGCTGCAACCGGCTGGATGCTGACGCGGGTGTTCAAGCTCGATCCGGGCACGGCCTATCTCAGCTCGTTCCCGGGGCATCTGTCATTTGTCATGGGCATTGCCGCAACCGGCATTGGCGATGCCCGACAAATCGTGATCATCCAGGTAATCCGCATCCTGATGCTGACGATCGCAGTGCCCATCGGCGCGGTGTTTCTGCCGATAGACCAGTTCGCGCCTCCCGTGCGAAGCGACGTTCTAAACCCGTTGCAGGTGCTTATCCTGGCCGCCGGATGCGTGGCTGCCGGCGTGCTCTTCATGCGGCTCAAGGTGCCGGCAGGCATGGTGCTGGGCGCCATGGCAGCGGCGACGGCCGCAAAGCTGGGCGGTCTTTATACCGCGGCCATGCCTGCCCCTATGGTGATTGCGACCTTCGTGCTGACAGGCGCGCTCATCGGATCGCGTTTCGTCGGCATCACTCGGCGGGAATTCCTGGCGGCGGCCAAGGGTGGCTTGATCGCCACGGCGATGACGGTGAGCATCGTCACAGTGATGGCATTTGGCGTGATGCAACTGGTCGACATGCCCTTTGGACAGATCTGGCTGGGTCTGTCGCCGGGCGCGCTCGAAGGCATGGGGGCGCTGGGCATTGCTCTGGGCTACGACACAGCCTTCATCGCCGCACACCATGTCATTCGCCTGCTGCTGCTCAGCTTTGCCATCCCCGCCGTCGCATTCTGGGTTCGCTGGCAGGAACGAAAGGCACAGGACGGCCACAATCGGGCGGCATGAATCGGGCAAGGGAGACATTCCGAATGACCAGAATTGCGGCCGCCATTGTGCTCACCCTTGTCTTCGCCGGAACCGCCCAGGCATCGACAACTCAATGCCTGACGCGCCAGTCAGGCGTCAGCATTTCCTTCGGCTTCAGCATCGGCAAGAGCTTCACCGAAACCGAGTTGAACGCGTTCAATCTGATGCGGCTACGGCGCATGGGCGTGGATGCAACGCGGGCCGAAATGTGGGGCGGCTGCATTCGTGCCTTCGTGCGCAAGCCCGGCGGCGGAGAGGAAATGCAGTTCTTTCACCCCGACACCTTCGAGCGGGTCCAATAGCCTGCGCCTGATCAGGCCTTGTAGCTCACGCGCCCTTCACCCGCAGGCGCCGGCAGAATGGCAAAGCCGTTCGGACCCAGCTTAAGGGCAGAGCCTTCAAGCTCGGCATTGTGGCTAACCGGCTCAAGCGCCAGCTCTACCTTTGAGAGTTTGACCACCCGCGGTTCGGCCGACAGGTTGAAGACGCAGATCAGGTCTTTGTTGCCGGCGGAGCGCCGATAAGCCAGCACCGGCTCGGCGCAATTGAAGAAGGTGATATCGCCCGTGACCAGCGCCGGATGGGTTTTGCGCCACGCCAGGAAAGACCGGTAGAAATTGAGGGTTGAGTTTGGATCGGCGTTTTGCAGATCGACGCTTAGGGCCGTTTGGGCAGGCTTGACGGGCAGCCAGGGCTTGCCGGTGGTAAAGCCGGCCTGAGGCAGGTCGTGTTGCCAGGGCATGGGCGTACGGCACCCATCACGCCCCTTGTCGCCTGGCCAGAAGCGGATGCCGCGCGGATCGGTCAACTCTTCATAGAGAATATCGGCTTCGGGTAGCCCGAGTTCCTCACCCTGGTAAAGCCCTGCCGACCCCTTCAGGGTCAGCACCAGCGCCGCGGCCTGGCGCGCCAGATCGGCCGGGGAGACGCTATGTGGCTTCCAGCGTGTCATATGGCGGATGACGTCGTGGTTGGAAAAGCTCCAGCACGGCCAACCGGTCTCCCCTTCGGCAAAAAAGCCCTCCACCTTGGACCGGAAGTGTTTCGCGGTGAAATTGGGGCTCAGGAAATCGAAGGAGTAGCACTGATGCAGCATGTCGCTGCCGGAGGTGTACTGCTTCATCAGTTCCACCCCGCGCTCATCGTCGCCAACCTCGCCCACCGTGGTGACCCCGGGATATTTGTCGAGCAGCTTCCGCACCCTCTTCAGCCAGGCGACGTTTTCAGGCTGACTCTTGGAAAACTTGTGGGTCTGCATGTCATAGGGATTCGTCGCGGCTGCACCCTTGAGCGATTTGCGCGGCGGATTGGAGCGCAGCTGCGCGTCGTGGAAATAGTAGTTGACGGTGTCCAGCCTGAAGCCATCCAGGCCCCGGTCGAGCCAGAAACGCATGACGTCCAGTACCGCATCCTGCACGGCAGGATTGTGGAAGTTCAGGTCCGGCTGCGAGGTGAGGAAATTGTGCAGGTAATATTGCTTGCGCGCCGTGTGCCATTCCCAGGCGGAGCCGCCGAACACCGAGAGCCAGTTGTTGGGTGGCGAGCCATCGGGCTTGGCGTCCGCCCACACATACCAGTCGGCCTTGGCGTTATCCCGGGAGAAACAGGATTCGCGGAACCAGGGATGCTGATCCGAGGTATGGCTGACAACCTGGTCGATGATGACCTTGAGGCCCAGGGCATGGGCGCGCTCGATCAGCAGATCGAAATCCTGCAGCGAGCCGAAGAGCGGATCGACCTCCATATAATCGGAGACGTCATAACCCATATCGGCCTGGGGCGACTGGTTAATGGGAGACAGCCAGATACAGTCGACACCCAGGCTCGCTATATGGTCGAGCCGGTCGATGATCCCGGGTAGATCCCCTACCCCGTCACCCGTGCTGTCCTGAAACGAGCGGGGATAGACCTGATAGATCACTCCGCCGCGCCACCAATCACTCATCTGTCAGATCTCCCTGGGCCAATCCGCCCGGACTTGAATCGCCGCAGAGGCTATAGGGTTCCGGCCCGGCTGTTAATCGGGGAGGATGCAGGGCTCATATCCCGTGCCTTGCGGACTGGATCATGGCGCGAAGCGCCAGATGAGAAAGGTCACACCACCGCGCTGATCAGCGGCTCGCCGGCAAAGTGCTTTTCGAGATTGGCCACCAGCAGTGCGCCCATGGCGTCGCGGGTCTGGTGCGTGGCGCTGCCCTGGTGGGGCGAAAGCACGACATTGTCGAGGGTGAGCAGTTCGGCGGGTACCTGAGGTTCGTTCTCGAAAACGTCGAGCGCTGCACCGCCGAGGCCACCATTGGCCAGCAGCTCGACCATGGCGGGCTCATCGATCAGCGTGCCGCGGGCGACATTGACGATGCAGCCCTTGTGGCCGAGCGCCTCGAGCACTTTTCGGGAGACGATCCCCTCGGTGCCCTTGCCACCCGGCGCGATGACCACCAGCCAGTCGCTGTCGCGGGCCATGTCCTCAAGCTTGTCGTAGTAGATGTAAGGCACTGACGGCTGGTGATGGCGGCCGAAATAGACCACCCGCATCTTCATGGCCTGGGCGCGAACCGCGATTTCCTTGCCGATACGTCCGAGACCGAGAATGCCCACTGTCTTGCCGGTCAACTCGGAGAACAGGCCAAAATTGCCGGACGGCCACTTGCCTTGACGCACGAACTGGTCGGCCTGCGGAATGCGGCGGGCCAAGGAAACCATGAGGCCGATGGTGAGTTCGGCCACCGCGTCATTGAGTACGTCGGGCGTATTGGTGACCCGGATATTGCGTGCCTTGGCGGCGGCGGTATCGATATTGTCGTAGCCGACGCCGAAGCTGGCGATGATCTCAAGATTGGGCAGGCTATCCATCAGATCGGCCTGGACGCCCGAGCCGGCATGGGCACGGATGCGGGCGCCATTTTTGGCCAGCCAGGCATCCCTATCCGCCATCTCATGCAGCTTATGGACGGTATAGCGGGCCGCCAAAGCCTCTTCGCATGAGGCGAGAAGTGGATGTGTCTGGAGAATTTCTATGGTCATAACCGCGCGACTCCCTTTGCGGGGAGACTAGCGGCGGCAAGCGGCCCGGCCAAGGGCGAGGAGGGGCAATTGGGTTCGCACCGGCGCCCTAGCCTGCGCCGATAGTGACGGGCACTCGGTCTGCATGCTCCTCATCAGTGAAGATGCGCGACCGGGTCAGAAAGCGCTGTTCCGTACCATTGTCGAGACTGAACATGCCGCCCCGGCCTGGAATCGCGTCGATGATCAGTTGGGTATGCTGCCAATAGTCGAACTGGCTGGGGGACATGTAGATGGGGAAGCCACCGATCTCTCCCATCTTCACATCGCGGTCGCCGATGATGAAGTCGCCCTTGGGATAGCACATGGGCGAAGACCCGTCGCAGCATCCACCCGATTGGTGGAAGAGGATGTCACCATGTTGCGCGGCAATGGTCGCGATGAGCGCAAGGGCAGCATCAGTGGCGATGACGCGCGGGACGGGATTGGTCATGGCGGGTTCCTTGCAAAAAAGAGCCATTCCGGCCTGCCTCGCCAATGGGGAGAGACGGGGTTGATGTCTCGGTGAGACAGACCGGAACGGAGGAGTAGCCCGGGGAGGAGGTCACCCCGGGGATGTGCGATGGGCCTCTCCGCAAAGGGAGAGGCAAGTAGGCGCCTCGACCTAGAAGAAGCCGAGTTTTTTGGGGCTGTAGCTGACCAGCATGTTCTTGGTCTGCTGATAGTGATCGAGCATCATGCGATGGTTTTCGCGGCCAATGCCGGACTGCTTGTAGCCGCCGAATGCCGCGTGGGCGGGATAGGCATGGTAGCAATTGGTCCAGACCCGTCCGGCCTGGATACCGCGACCAAACCGATAGGCGCGGTTGGCATTGCGGGTCCAGACGCCGGCGCCGAGGCCGTATAGCGTGTCATTGGCGATGGCCAGCGCCTCGTCGTCATCCTTGAAGGTGGTCACGGAGACAACCGGTCCGAAGATCTCTTCCTGGAAGATGCGCATCTTGTTGTTGCCGGCAAAGACCGTGGGCTTGACGTAGTAGCCGCCGGCCAATTCGCCTTCGAGCATGTTGCGCTCGCCGCCGGTAAGGACCTTGGCGCCTTCCTGGCGGCCGATATCGAGATAGGACAGGATCTTTTCCAATTGCTCGGATGAGGCCTGGGCGCCGATCATGGTTGCATCGTCCAGGGGTGAGCCCTGCTTGATTGCCTCGACGCGCTTGATCGCCCGCTCCATGAAACGGTCATAGATGCTTTCCTGGATCAGGGCGCGACTGGGACAGGTGCACACTTCGCCCTGATTGAGGGCAAACATGGCAAATCCCTCGAGGGCCTTGTCAAAGAAGTCATCATCCTCCTCCAACACATCCTTGAAGAAGATGTTGGGCGACTTGCCGCCGAGCTCCAGCGTTACGGGAATGAGGTTCTGGCTGGCATATTGCATGATCAGCCGGCCCGTTGTGGTCTCGCCGGTAAAGGCGATCTTGGCAATGCGGTTAGACGAGGCCAGCGGCTTGCCCGCTTCAAGGCCAAAGCCGTTGACGATGTTGACCACGCCGGGCGGGATAAGGTCCTCAATCAGCTCCATGAGCAAGAGGATAGAGGCCGGGGTCTGTTCGGCCGGCTTGAGGACGACCGCATTGCCCGCTGCAAGCGCCGGGGCAAGCTTCCAGACGGCCATGAGGATGGGGAAGTTCCAGGGAATGATCTGGCCGACCACACCCAGGGGCTCATGGAAGTGATAGGCGACCGTATCGTGATCGAGTTCGGAAATGCCGCCTTCCTGTGCGCGGATGGCGCCGGCAAAGTAGCGGAAATGGTCGATGGCCAGGGGGATGTCCGCGGCCTTGGTTTCGCGGATCGGCTTGCCGTTGTCCCAGGTCTCGGCCAGAGCGATGAGGTCGAGATTTTCCTCCATGCGGTCAGCAATTCGATTGAGCATCAGGGCACGCTCGGCCGGCGATGTGCGTCCCCAGGCCGGGGCGACCTTGTGGGCGGCGTCAAGCGCGCGCTCTATATCGGCCGCCTTACCGCGCGCGACTTCGCAGATCACCTGGCCGGTGACCGGCGAAGTGTTGTCGAAGGTTTCGCCATCGGCGGCATCGGTCCACTGCCCGCCGATATAGTTGCCGTAACGGGCCTTGTAGGGTGACTTGGTGCGTTGGCCAATAAATTCGGGTTTGTTCAAGGCTTCCTCCCTTGGTTCTAGAATGGAAGCACCAAGAGCAATGGACATGCCAAGTCAGCCAAACGATTGATTTCAAAGCGCAAGTCTTCGTGCAGTGGGTTTTGCTTTACGCCCCAGATCCGTGGTGCAACACTTTGCAACAATCAGAGACGATGGGAGATGCAACACCTGTTGCAAACTGCCACATCTGAGGTGGAGGATTGGAATGAACATGTCGCTCAGCCTGTCCCTTGCGCGTGCGCGAGAAAAATTCTTCTCCGGCCAGTCGCTGCCTGAAGGCCTAGTGCCAGCGCCGATCCTGCGATCGTGGCAGCGCTGCGCCGAACAGGGGCTGGATGCCGGTGACAGGTTCAGCGCCGAACCCATGACAGCCAACGAGTTGCGGCAGTTGCAGCAGCAGAACGAGGCGCTGCGTCTCATAAGCCGCCCGGAACTGTCGACATTGCGTGCCGAGGCCAAAAATACCTCAAGCGTGGTCATTCTGACCGATGCGAACGGAACATTGCTCGATGTGGTCGGCAATGCCGAATTTGCCGGGGAAGCAGCGCGCGTCGCTTTGCAGCCTGGCGTTGCCTGGGCCGAACAATCCACGGGTACCAATGCCATCGGCACAGCGCTGGCGGAACGGCGTGCCATAGCCGTCCATGGTGCGGAGCACTTCTTCGAGCCGCATGGCATCCTGCATTGCGCGGCCTCGCCGATCTTCGACCCGTTCGGCAAGTTGGCGGGCGTGCTCGATATGTCCGGCCATGCCTCGACCGAGCACACCCATGCCTTGGGACTGGTGCGCCTGGCGGTGGAGCAGATTGAACACCGTTTCTTTGCCAAGGGCTTTGAAGACAAGACGATAGTCCGCTTTCACAAGGCCACCGATATGCTGGGGACGCCGCGGGAAGGCGTGCTTGTCTTCGATGGCGAACGGCTTGTGGCGGGCAATCGCCGCGCTCTGAACCTGTTGCGGCTTGAGCGTCTTTCATTCCGCAAGACGCAACGCGAAGACCTGTTCGATGCCTTGAGCGAAAACCTGCGCAGCGTGTCGGGCGACAGCTTTGCAGCGCGCATCCTCAGACCCCATGAAAAGGCCGATCGCAGACTTTACTCGGCAAGAACGGTGGTACGGGACGCCGCGCCCTATTTGACGTCGGAGGCGGAGGTCGCCCTCACCAAGGCACTGCGGCTGATCGATGCGGAGATCCCCGTGCTGATCACCGGAGAAACCGGGACCGGAAAGGAAGTGTTTGCGCGTCATCTGGCCAGGCTGTCCAGCCGAGGCGGCAAACCGTTCGTGGCCGTCAATTGCGCGGCGCTGCCCGAGAGCCTGATTGAATCTGAATTGTTCGGCTATGAGCCCGGCGCATTCACCGGGGCCCGCAAGGACGGCGCCAAGGGATTGGTGCATCAGGCCGAGGGCGGGATATTGTTTCTCGACGAAATCGGAGACATGCCGTTGACTCTGCAATCGCGATTGCTGCGGGTGCTGCAAGACAAGGAAGTGTCGCCCCTAGGTGGCGGACAGGCTCGGAAAGCCGACTTCGTGGCCATTTGCGCCACCAATCGCGATCTGCGCGCCATGGTGGAGGCCGGTCAGTTTCGGTCTGATCTCTATTTCCGCATTGCCCAGTTCACTGTCCGACTGCCTTCAGTCTCCGAACTGGCGAACCGGCGGGCGCTCATAGAGGCGCTGTGGACCGGCACCAATACCGACAATGGCCCACTGCCCGAAGCCGTTCTAGATCGGCTCGAAAGCCATGACTGGCCCGGCAATTTCCGCGAGCTGGTCAATTGCCTCAAAACAACAGCAGCACTGGCCGGGGCGGGACGCAGAGTGACACTCTCCGATCTGCCCAACCATATTCATGCGCCGACCCGCGTTGCGGCGGTTGCCGCCTCCGAGGGCAACCTGGGCGCCTTGACCGAAACCGCCATGCGGCGGGCAGTCGACCTGCACCGAGGCAATCTCTCCGCTGCGGCCCGTGCGCTGGGGATCGATCGCTCGACACTGTACCGGCGGCTGGTCTGGGCGGGAAAGGCGCATTGAAGGTTCATGCGGCCGCGCGAATGAGAGCATTTTCTGCACCCGCTTCGCAAGCCGGGGTTGCACGAAAAAGCGGCATGTCAGGCGCTTGAGTGTCTGGACGGCAGATTTCAAACGTGTAGCAATACAGGGGCGAACGGGAAAGCCGCACTTCAGAAGCGGAGCAGAATGGGCGAGAAAACGCCATTTGACGAAATGTACAATCCGGACGGGTCGGTCCGCGAGCCCTACCGCGCCCTGTCGGAGTGGCTGGCGGAACAGCCGGACAAGGCCCTGGCCCTGATGCAGACTGATGCGGAGGCGATCTTCCGCAGGCTGGGCATCACCTTCGCCGTCTATGGTTCGGACGAAGGCACGGAAAAGGTCATTCCCTTCGACGTCATTCCCCGCATCATCGCCGCAAATGAGTGGCGTCGGCTGAGCAAAGGCATCGAGCAGCGGGTCAAGGCGCTCAACGCCTTTCTTTATGACATCTACCACCGCCAGGAGATCCTCAAGGCCGGTCGGGTGCCGGAAAAGCTCATCCTCAACAACGAAGCCTTCTGCCCGCAGATGATGGGGCTGGAACCGGCCAAGGGTGTCTATGCGCACATCATCGGGGTCGACATTGTCCGCGTCGGACCGGACGAGTTCTATGTGCTCGAGGACAATCTGCGCACCCCATCCGGCGTCAGCTATATGCTGGAAGACCGGGAAGCCATGATGCTTCTCGCGCCGGACCTGTTCCACCGTTCCAAGGTCGCGCCGGTGGAAACCTATCCGGAAAATCTGCGGCGCACCCTGGAAAGCGTAGCTCCCGATAGCGTGCGCGGCACCCCCAATATCGCCGTGCTGACGCCGGGCATCTACAATTCGGCCTATTTCGAGCACTCGTTCCTCGCCGACCAGATGGGCGCGCAGCTCTGCGAAGGGCCGGACCTGTTTGTCGATGGTGGCAAGGTCTATATGCGGACCACCACCGGCCCCGAACAGGTGGACGTGATCTACCGGCGCATCGACGATGACTACCTGGACCCGCTGACGTTCCGTCCCGATTCCATGCTAGGTGTGCCCGGGCTGTTTGACGCCTATCGCGCCGGCAATGTCACGCTCGTCAATGCGCCAGGCACTGGCATTGCCGACGACAAGGCCGTCTACACCTATGTGCCCGACATCATCGAATTCTACCTTGGTGAAAAGGCACTCCTGCAGAACGTGCCAACCTATAACTGCACCGACGACGACCAGCGCGCCTGGGTTCTGGAAAACATCCATGACCTAGTGGTCAAGGAAGTTCACGGCTCGGGCGGCTATGGCATGATGGTGGGCCCGACCGCAACCAAGGCGATGCACGCCGAATTCCGGAAAAAAATCGAGGCCAGGCCCGACAATTACATCGTGCAGCCGACGTTGAACCTTTCCACCTGTCCGACCCATATTTCCGGCGATGTCGCCCCGCGCCATGTCGACCTTCGGCCCTATGTGCTGGTGGGAGACGAAGTGCGGATCACGCCTGGCGGGTTGACCCGCGTGGCGCTCAAGAAAGGATCTCTGGTGGTGAATTCGTCCCAAGGCGGCGGGACGAAAGATACGTGGGTGCTGGAAGATTGAGGATGCTCGGACGCACTGCCGCGAACCTGTTCTGGCTCTCCCGCTATGTGGAGCGCGCCGAAAACATGGCGCGGCTTCTCGAGGTGGGCTACCGCATGTCCTTGACCAGCCGCCGCGAGGGCGGGGCCAGCGAACATTTGGTCTCGATGATGCAAGCAGCGGAAGTCGATGAAGGCTTCGATGCCAAGCATGACGTCGCCGATGTCGACACGGTCGCCCACTACATGATGTTCGACCCGGACAATCCCAATTCGGTCTATTCGTGCCTGATGGCAGCGCGCACCAATGCGCGTTCGGTGCGCACGGCGATTACCACCGATATGTGGGAAAGCATGAACGGGGCGTGGCTGGAATTCTCGCAGATCAAGCCGCGCGATGTGCGCGGGGCCAAGCTGCTGGGCCTGTTGCAGTGGGTCAAACAGCGCAGCCATGAGTTCAGGGGCGCGCTGCTGGGCACCATTCTGCGGGATGACGGATTTTCCTTCCTGCAGACGGGCAATTTCGTGGAGCGAGCCGACAACACCGCCCGTATCCTCGACATGAAATACTATGTGCTATTGCCCCGTGCCACGCAGGTGGGTGGCGATCTCGACATTCAGCAATGGACACTGATCCTCAGGGCCGCCTCGGCGCACCGCGCCTATCGGCATGTCTATCATGACCGCTACAAGGCCCATAACATTGCCGATTTCCTGATCCTGCGGCCGGAAATGCCGCGCAGCCTGGTTTACTGTGCCAATTTCGTGCAGCAGAACCTCGACAGCCTGGCCAAGCTTTATGGCCGCAAGGAAAAGTGCCAGGAAGCAGCGGACAGCCTGCTGGCCCTGGTAGAGGGCGCCAGCATGGAAGCGATCTTCACCGACGGGCTGCACGAATTCCTCAACGAGTTCATTGCTCGCAATAACCGGGTGACCGATGCCCTGTCAGAATCCTACAATTTCTACTGAACCATGCGCATCGAGATCGACCACAGCCTGACCTGTTCGCTCCCGCCGGGAACGGCCCAACTTGTGATGCATCTGCTGCTGACACCGGGCAGCGGGCCGACCCAGTCAGTCGACAGCTGGAGCGTGGAAGTGGCCGGCATCGGCAATGCGGGCCGGTTCCGTGACGGTTTCGGCAATGCCGCGCATCTGGTGAACCAGTCCCGTCCGGAGGGCGACCTGGCGATCGGCGTACGCGGCGTGGTCACCACCCAGGACACCAATGGCGTTCTCGGCAAGCCGGCCGGCGAGCCCGTAGCGGCCCTTTACAGGCGGGTTACGCCGCTGACCAAAGCACCGGTAACGCTCTATGGCAAGTATCGCACGACCAAGGAGAGCCGGTTGGACGTGCTGCATGGGCTAATGGCGCGTGTCGGCGAGACACTCGGCCTGCCGGCAGAGCCGGCCCCGGAAGCGCAGATGCAGGCGACGGGCGAACAGGTTCAGAGTCAGAAGGCAGAGGCCGCCCCGGAGCTGCCACCCGCAGCGGATTTCGTGCATCTCTATATCGGCGCAGCGAGGGCGCTCGACATTCCCGCGCGGTTTGTCTGCGGCTACCTGGCGCCCGACGACGAGATTGAAGGGGGCCTGCACGCCTGGGCCGAAGCCTATGATGATGGGCTGGGCTGGATTGGCTTTGATCCGAGATACCAGCTCTGCCCTACCGAACGCTATGTGCGGCTGGCGGTGGGGCTGGACGCAGAGAGCGCCTTGCCGTTGCGCACCGTGCCGGTCGGCGAAGTGACGCAAAAGGCCCGTGTGACCGCCGCGTAGGTCACAAACTCAGAATGAACAGCCAACCCGAGATCGTCAGCGCCGACAAGACGGTGGCGATGAGGATCGTATTGGCGGCCACGCTGACGCCCCGATCATAGAAGGTGGCAAAGACATAGATGTTGATGCCCGACGGCATGGCCGACAGCAGGATACCATAGCGGGCGATGTCCATGGGCACATGGAAAACCCAGATCATCAGCACATAGGCGATGGCGGGATGGATGATCAGCTTGATCAGAGAGGCCACCAGCGCCTGCTTCCAATTGTCGGACAGCTTGAATTCGTTGAGCGCGCCGCCGATGCCGAACAGCGCTGCCGGGACCACGGCCTGTCCGAGCATGCGGAAGAAGGCGGCAACGGGCTCGGCCAGCTCCTGGCCCGAGAGGGACAGGGCGATACCGCCCAATATGCCCCAGATAAGCGGATTGGATACCACCCGACGCATGGCCAGGACCAGGGTTGGCCAGAGGGGCTGGGCGTCGCGCCGCGTCAGTTCCATGGTCACCATGCCCAGGGTGAGCAGGATGGCACCATGCAGACCAATAATGGAGAGGGTGACCGGCAGAGCCTCTTCGCCATAGGCGCGGCTCATGATTGGCAGGCCCACCAGCACGGTATTGCTGAAGGTGGATGAGAACCCGACCGAGACCGCTTCGCCCGGTCGGTTGCGGAATACACGCCGCGCCAAAAGGATGCCGAGGGCAAAGCAGACAAAGGCGCCGAAATAGAACGGACCGATAATGCCGATATTGAAGGCCGCACGGAAATCGCTGGTGCCGATGGAATAGAACAGCAGGCAGGGGGTGGCGAAGTTGTTCACGAAAGCGATCAGGGCCTTGACCCCGTCGGCAGGATAGAGGCCACGGCGCACGGCCAGATAGCCCAGCGCGATCAAGGCAAAAATGGGCGCTATCACGCCAAGAATGGAGAGCATTGGCCACCGATCCGGGCCCGGAAATGATGCTGCAAGCCCTAGCCTTCCCGCTCGGCAAGGTCAATCCGACACTTGTATGGAAGCCTAAACGAAACAATTGCACTTCAACAACGAAAGCAAAGCGAATATAAACGAACCAACAAGATCGACAGGCGGCACTATGCTGGACATTTTCGTAATTGGTGGCGGGATCAACGGCGTCAGCGTGGCGCGCGACGCGGTGGGGCGCGGCTATACGGTCGCGCTGGCGGAGATGAACGATCTGGCCTCGGGAACAAGTTCGGCCGCCACCAAACTGATCCATGGCGGATTACGCTATCTCGAGCACTACGAATTCCGTCTGGTGCATGAGGCGCTGGCCGAACGCGAAGTGCTTTGGGCCTCGGCACCGCACATCATCTGGCCGCTGCGCTTCGTGCTGCCGCACCATAAGGGGCTACGGCCCGCCGCCGTGTTGCGCGCGGGTCTGGCGCTCTATGACTATATGGGCGGCCGCCGCCTGCTGCCGCCGACCAAGACGCTCGACCTGACCCGCGACGAAGCCGGCAAGCCATTAAAGCCGGGCTACAAGCTGGCCTTTGAATATTCCGACTGCTGGGTGAACGATGCGCGCTTCGTGGTCCTCAATGCCCGCGATGCCGCCGACCGGGGGGCGACCATCCATGTCCGTACCAAAGTGGTCTCGGCGCGTCGCGAGGATGGCGGCTGGACGATTGAGCTGGATGGCGAGGCCGGAAAGCAGACCGTGCGGGCACGCATGCTGGTCAACGCGGCCGGCCCCTGGGTGGACGAAGTCATCAACGGCGTAATGGGCAAGAACGGCGCGCACAATGTGCGCCTGGTCCAGGGCAGCCATATCGTGGTCGGAAAGCTCTATGACCATGACCGGTGCTATTTCTTCCAGAACAGCGACGGGCGCATCTTTTTTGCCATTCCCTATGAGGACGACTTCACCCTGATCGGCACGACGGATCGGGACTATGACGGCGATCCCAGGAATGTCGCAATCACTCCCGAAGAGACGGACTACCTGCTCAAGGCGGCCAACGAGTATTTCGCCCGCACCCTCAGCCGCGACGACATTATCTGGAGCTATTCCGGTGTCCGCCCGCTTTTTGACGATGGCGCCAGCGCCGCGCAGGAGGCAACACGCGACTATGTGCTCAAGGTGGAGGGCGATGCGGCCAGCGGCGCGGTGGTGAATGTGTTCGGCGGCAAGCTGACGACATCCCGCCGCCTGGGCGAGTCGGTGCTGGAAAAAATCGAGACCGTGCTGGGCAAGAAAGGCCCGCCCTGGACCGCCAAAGGCACGCTACCCGGCGGCGATTTCGGTCCAAAAAGCTTTGAGGCTGAGGTGCGGCGGCTGGGAATTGACTATCCGGACCTGCCGGCAAGCCTGCTCAAGCGCCTGATGCGGCTCTATGGCACGAAGGCCCGGGCCCTGCTCGGAAGCCGCAAGACTCTGGATGCCCTGGGCCAGCATTTCGGCGCCGATCTCTATGCTGCCGAGGTGGACTATCTGGTTGCCAATGAGTGGGCGCGGACGGCACAAGATGTGCTCTGGCGGCGCACCAAGCTCGGGCTAAAGATCGGACCCGAGGGTGTGAAGCTGCTCGAGGACCATCTGGCCAGCACGGTGTTTGCCACCTAGCGTCAGATTGCCCGAGCTGATCGGGCAATTGCGACAAACTGAGAATCGAGCGGGAAGCGAATTCCCCGGGGGAGCAGGGTATGACCAATTTCATTCTGGCGATCGATCAGGGCACCACATCGAGCCGCGCCATCGTCTTTGACGGCGAACGCAGGATCGCTGGCGTCGGCCAGAAGGAGTTTACCCAGCATTTCCCGCAGGATGGCTGGGTCGAGCATGACCCGGAGGAAATCTGGGACAGCGTCGTCTGGGCGGTGAAGACGGCGTTGTCCCAGGCCAAGGTCTCGGCCGGGGACATTGCCGCTATCGGCATTACCAATCAGCGCGAGACCGTGGTGATCTGGGACAAGGCCACCGGGGAGCCCATTCACAAGGCCATCGTCTGGCAGGACAGACGTACGGCGGCCTATTGTGCCGAGCTGAAAAAGGCCGGGCACGAAGCGATGGTGACGGCCAGAACAGGCCTGCTGCTCGATCCCTACTTCTCCGGCACCAAGGTCAAGTGGCTGCTCGATAATGTCGAGGGCGCCCGCCAACGTGCCGAGAAAGACGAACTGGCCTTTGGCACGATCGACAGCTTCCTGATCTGGCGGCTCACTGGCGGCAACGTGCACGCGACCGATGCGACCAATGCGGGCCGCACATTGCTGTTCAATATCGGGCAGAACCAGTGGGACGCCGAACTGTGCGCGCTGCTCGACGTGCCGATGGCGATGCTGCCCGCGGTGAAGGACTGCGCCGATGATTTCGGCACCGCCGAAGCCGGATTGTTCGGCGCGCCGATTCCCATTCTCGGAGTTGCAGGCGACCAGCATGCAGCAACGATCGGCCAGGCCTGTTTCGAGCCCGGCATGGTCAAGTCGACCTATGGCACAGGATGCTTTGCTGTTCTCAATACCGGTGCGGAGATGGTGCCTTCCCGCAACCGGCTTCTCACCACGATTGCCTATCGCCTGGACGGCAAAACGACCTACGCGCTGGAAGGCTCGATCTTCATCGCCGGGGCCGCGGTGCAATGGATCCGCGACGGGCTGAAGCTGGTCAGCCATGCCAGCGAGACCGGCCCGCTGGCGCGCACCGCCGACCCGAGCCAGAACGTTTATATGGTACCCGCCTTTGTCGGTTTGGGCGCCCCCTGGTGGGACGCGGAGGCGCGTGGCACGATCTTTGGCATCACCCGCAATACCGGGCCGGCCGAAATCGCCAAGGCGGCGCTGGAGGCCGTGAGCTACCAGACGCGCGACCTGCTCGACGCCATGCGCAAGGACTGGCAGGGTGGGGCAAAGGATACGGTCCTCCGCGTAGATGGCGGCATGGTGGCCTCGGACTGGACCATGCAGTTTCTGGCCGACATTCTCGATGCGCCGGTGGATCGACCGACCATTCTCGAAACCACGGCCCTGGGCGCGGCCTGGCTGGCCGGCATGAGGGCCGGCGTGTGGCCCGGCATGGCCGAATTTGCCGCGGGCTGGGCGCGGGATCGTCGCTTCGAGCCGCAGATGGAGGCCTCGGTCCGTGAGGCAAAAATCGCCGGCTGGAATGATGCGGTGCGGCGCACGCTGAGCCATTGAGATCGCGCCGCCGCCACAGAACCGCTTGGCAAAGCACCAGCCAACTGCAATAGAGCGGCATGAGCGCAGAAAACGAAGACTACGTCTATGACGAGGTGAGCGGCGAGTGGCGCCCCGCCTCGGAGATGCAACAGGCCGACCAGGCAGAAGCACTCGAGGTGCGCGACGCCTCAGGCACCCCGCTGTCCGACGGCGACTCGGTGGTTCTGATCAAGGACCTCAAGGTGAAGGGCGCGGGCCAGACGCTCAAGCAGGGCACGGTGATCAAGTCGATCCGCCTGACCGCCAATCCGGATGAAATCGACTGCCGACACGATGCGATCAAGGGTCTTGTGCTGCGGACAGAGTTCGTACGCAAGCGCTGAGCGCCCGGTCTAGGCGCCTTACTCTACTCCCACAGTTCCATCGGACTCGTCTGGTTCCTCGATTGCGGGCGCATTGATATTGGGATTGTCGCGCAGGAAGGCGGTGACCTCGGCGTCCAGGGCGATCATGAAATCACTGATCCTTTGCCCATTCGAGCCCAGATCGTGCAGCGCGCCGATCGAGGCGGACCGCATGTCCACGGCTGATCCGCTCGCTACAGGGGCAACACGCAGGACAGCCTCCTCTCGCCAGCCCGCCAATGTGACAATGCGTGCATTCAGTCGACCCGGCTCATCGCCCAGGCCCGGCTCGCGGCGCTGGCGAATGTCCCAGCCTTGTGCCTGGACCAGGTGCTCGACAATGGCAAAAAGCTGAAGCGCATCTAGGGGATAGGTGCGGGTCGTGGCATTAGGGAAAAACCGCTGCTGTTCCTGGGCCGTCAGCAGGCGGGGCGGCGGCATATTGGCCGTGTCGGGTTCGAAGATCAGTGGCAGCCCGCTCCGGGGCGCAGTGGCGATGTCCGTGACAATAGGATAGCGCAGGGCCTGGCCCCCATAATAGGCAAAGGGTGCCAGACAGATCAGCCCAAGAAAGAGCCCCGACAGGGCCCTTCCCCACCCCTGATCACCAGTATGCCAGAGGCGCACCAGGGCGATCAGGGCGGCCAGGACTGCCAGGACGGCAATGAGGCCGGCAAACAGGGCTACCACCAGAAACAGGCCCGAATCGAGATATCGCTCGCGGTGCATCAGCACCGGTACAATGGTCAGCGGCACCGCCAGACTGCCAAGCCGCCGCGCCAAGACCGCCCATTTCGAGGTTCTGATCAGTATTCGCAAGGCGGCCCGTTCCCCAATCCGGCGCGCAGGATAGCGTCAAGGTCTTTCGCTTGTTTGAACAAATCGGGGCCCGTCCACCACGCCGGTCGACGCCGAGGATTACGGATAAAGGCGCGTGCTCGACCAGGCGGCTCCGGGCAAATTGCGCGTGAAGCGCACCCTATCGTGTAGTCGAAACTCGCCGTCTTTCCAGAATTCGATGGTTGTGGGTACCAGTCGGTATCCTGACCAATGTGGGGGGCGCGCAATGTCGCCGTCCCCAACCATGGCGGTCAGCGAGGCGACTTCATCCATCATCTGTTGCCTGTTGGCGAGCGGGCGCGACTGCTTGGAAGTGGCCGAAGCAATACGGCTGCCTTTGGCGCGCGACGCAAAATACTCGTCTGCTTCAGCTTCACTGACCTGTTCGACCGGCCCGCGCATGCGCACCTGGCGCCTGAGGCTCTTCCAATGCATGACCATGGCGGCCTGCGGATTGGCCCGCAACTGATCGCCCTTGTCGCTTTCGAAATTGGTGAAGAAGCAGAAGCCGCGGGCGTCGCGCCGATTGAGTAGCACCATGCGCACATCAGGCAAACCGGAGGCGTCGGCGGTCGCCAGGGCCATGGCGTGCGGGTCATTGGGCTCGCTCTCCTGCGCCAGGGCATACCATTCCTCGAAAATGGCAAAGGGGTCGAGCGCGGAGCGGTCGCTATCGTCGAAGAGGCGTTCGGTGAGGATCTGCAGCATACTGATATTCCTGCTTGTTACCCGCGCCACAACTGGACAAGGGCCGGGGGCGTGGCCATATAGGACCTGAAATATGGGGCGAACAATGCCCTCGATCAAAGATTGGACCCAATGCGCGATCCTTACACCGTCCTTGGGGTGTCGCGGTCCGCAAGCGAGAAGGACATCAAGTCCGCCTATCGCAAGCTGGCCAAGAAGTACCACCCCGACCAGAATCCTGATGACCCCACGGCGCACGCCAAGTTCTCCGAGGCGACGCATGCCTATGACCTGTTGAACGACGCTACCAAGCGCGCGCAGTTCGACCGAGGCGAAATCGACGCGGAAGGCAATCCACGCTTTGCCGGCTTCGGCAATGGCGGATTTGCCGGTGCGAGCCGCGGCGCGCGCCCGGGCGCTGGAACCGGCGGCTTTTCAGCGGAAGACATTCTCAAGGAGTTCATGAGCGGCTTCGGTGGCCAGCCCCGCGGCGGCGCGCGGAGTTCGGCGGGCGGCGCCCAGTGGGACCCCTTCACTGGTACCACGGCGGGAAGCGCCGGCGGCCGGATGGGCAAGGGCGACGACATCATCGTCAATGTCGCCGTGTCGCTCGAGGACGCCCACAAGGCAGCCTCGGTGCCGGTTCGGATGCCCTCGGGCAAGGTGCTGTCGGTGAAACTGCCCGACAAGGTCGAGGAGGGTCAGCAGATCCGTCTCAAGGGCCAGGGCTCCCCCAGCCCATTCGGCGAGCCCGGCGACGCCCTGGTCACGGTGCGTTTCGAAAAATCCAAGACCTTCCGCAAGGATGGGCACGACGTGCGCACCGATGTGCCGGTGACGCTCTATGAAGCTGTGCTGGGCGCCAAGGTGCGCGTACCCACGCTGGACGGCTCGGTGGAACTCACCCTGCCGCCGGGCATGGACACCTCCAAGGCGTTCCGGCTCAAGGGCAAGGGGCTCTATGGCGATGGCGATCTCTACGTGAATATACGCGTGGTCCTGCCACCGGGCGGGGACGCCGATCTGGAGGCGCTGGCGCGTTTCATGCGCGACCAGAAGCCCTATAAGGTGCGAGACTAGGTTCGGGGGGCCGCGGCCCGGCGCAGCCGATCATTGATGGCCTCGCCCAATCCGGTCTCGGGGATCGGCGCCACGGCAATCAGCTGGACGCCGGCCGCGTCCAGCTCGTGCAACATCGAAAAGAGGTTGCGGGCCGCCTCGTGCAGGTCGCCGCTCTCGGACAGGTTGCGCACCAGGCTGTTGTGCGGCGCCGGGCTTCCAAACGCCAGATAGGCTTCGCCGGGCAACGGGCTGGTATCGAGCCGCATCCTGGCATTGGGCGCATAGTGGCTGAGTAGCATGCCGGGTGCGGAAATAGCTGCCCCCTCCTCGACGCGCTCGACCGGCTGCTCCATGGCGGTTTCGATCGTCTCGCGCGAAAGCGCGCCTGCGCGGAGCTGGATCAACCGGTCGCCATCGATCGCCAGAATGGTGGACTCGACCCCAGCCTTGCAGGGCCCGCCATCAAGAACCGGCACTTTGCCGGCAAATGCCCCGCGCACCTGATCGGCAGTGGTAGGCGAAAGCCTTCCCGACGGATTGGCGGAAGGCGCCGCCAATGGCCGTCCTGTGGCCCGCAACAGCTCCAGCGCAAGGGGGTGATCGGGCATGCGCAGGGCCACCGTGTCCAGGCCGGCGGTTGCGATGTCGGCCAAGCCATGGCCGGTTCGCAGCGGCAGGACGATGCTCAGCGGGCCGGGCCAGAAGGTTTCGGCCAGGCGACGCGCCAGCGGCGAAAACACCGCAAGACGTTCAGCCATGTCGCGATCGGCACAATGGATGATCAGCGGATTGAAGCGCGGCCGCCCCTTGGTCTCATAGATGGACAGGACGGCGTCGGGATCGGTGGCGTCCGCGCCCAGGCCATAGACCGTTTCGGTGGGGAAAGCGCAAAGCTTGCCCGAACGCAGCAGCGTGGCGGCCTCTTCAACAGTCATGTGGAACGGGTCTGGCATGTGCGGTGTTTGACAAGCGGCCATGCCCGCGTCAAGACGGAGCGCCTTGTGAGCGCATCGGGGAATGGAAGCCCGGCTCCAGACTTTCCATGCGATGCCTTTGGGAGAACCATGTGACAACGCTTCTGGTCAGCCAGCCCAATTTCGCCGATCACCAGACCCCGCAGGGTCATCCGGAACGGGCCGACCGCATCCGGGCCGTGGAGGACGCGCTGACCGGATCGCAGTTCTCTGCCCTCAAACGGCGCAACGCGCCCTTTGGCGACCTGATGCTGGCTGAACTGGTACATGACAAGGCCTATCTCTCCCGCCTGCGAGATGCCCGTCCGGCCGAGGGGATTGGGCAAATCGATGCGGACACGTTCATCTCCGATGGGTCTATGGATGTCGCTGCTACTGGCCTGGGTGGGGCGCTGGCGGGTCTGGACGCGGTCTTGCTGGGCGAGGTCGACAACGCGTTCTGCGCCATCCGTCCGCCGGGGCACCACGCAGAGATCGCCACGCCCATGGGGTTCTGCCTCATCAACACCGTCGCCATCGTCGCCCGGGAAGCGCAGCGCAAATATGGCGCCGAGCGCATCGCCATTGTCGATTTCGATGTGCATCACGGCAATGGGACGCAGGACATCTTCAAGGGCGAAGCAACTATTCTTTATGCCTCCAGCCACCAGATGCCGCTTTATCCGGGCACCGGCGATCCGGCGGAAACCGGGGTGGGCAATATCGTCAATGCCGCCCTGCCGCCCCATTCGGGTGGCGACATCATGCGCGATGCCTATGAGAGCAAGATATTACCGGCGCTGGACAATTTTGCGCCCGATCTCATCCTGATCTCGGCCGGGTTCGATGCCCATGTCCGCGATCCTCTGGCCCAGCTGGAGTGGGTGGACGAGGATTTCCGCTGGCTCACGCAACAGTTGATGGACGTGGCCGAACGCCGTTGCGGCAATCGCATTGTCTCGCTGCTCGAAGGTGGCTATGACCTCAGGGGACTCAGCGGCGGCGTACGGCAACACGTCCGCACCCTGCTGGGGAACTAGGACAGATTCATTGCCAACCAGCGAGGCGACTATGGCCGATTCCAATCATGACGATGTCAAGACGCTGAGCTTCGAGGCGGCGCTGGAACAGCTCGAGCAGATCGTGCAGAAGCTCGAAAGCGGACGAGCACCGCTGGCAGAGTCAATTGCCATCTATGAGCGCGGCGAAGCGCTCAAGGCCCATTGCGAAACCCTGCTCAAGACCGCCGAAGCCCGGATCGAAAAGATCACGCTCAACCGCGAGGGCAAACCGGTGGGCACCGAACCGCTGGACGCGAACTGATCGATGACGACCAATACGGCACTGCGCAATTTCCGCATCGTACTCTGGGTGCTGGTGGCCGTGGCGGCAATCGGGGCGACGGCGCTCTATGTGTTCCGGCCGCCGCAGCGCCCGCTGGGGGTCACGGGACAGGAATTTGCGCTGGCCTCGACCCAGGGCGGTACGTTCACGCAGAACGATCTGCGCGGTACGCCGTCCGTCATATTCTTCGGCTATACGTTCTGCCCCGATGTCTGCCCCACGACACTGGCTGAAACGACAGCCTGGCGGGAGCAGCTTGGCCTGACACCGGAAGAGCTGCGGATCATTTTCGTGACGGTCGATCCGGAGCGCGACACGCCTGAAATGGTCAAGGCCTATGTCGAAGGCTTTGACCCCAACGTCATCGGGCTGGTTGGGAGCGAGGAAGAGACTGAGAAGGCCAAGGCGGCCTTCGGTGTGTTTTCGGAAAAATCCGGCGATGTGGAGGGCGAGTTCTATCTCGTCGATCACACCGCCCTGACCTTCCTGATCGACAGCGATGGCACCTTTGAGGGCACCATTGCCTATGAGGAAGCCAGCGACACCGCCCTCGCCAAGATCGAGCGGCTGGTCAAGGGGTGAGCCGCGTCCGGCTCGACCTGGCTCTGGAACAGCGCAGGCTGATGCCCAGCCGGGCGCGGGCCCGGGACGCCATCTTGCGGGGCACGGTTGCCGTCAATGGTGCACCGGCGAAAAAGCCAAACCAGATGGTGGGACCCGAGGATGAGCTGACGCTGGATGATCCGGCGGCCGGCTATGTGTCCCGCGCGGCGCTCAAGCTGATTGCCGGGCTGGATGCCGGAGGGATCAATGTTAGCGGCAAGATTTGCCTTGATGTAGGTTCCTCCACAGGCGGTTTCACGCAGGTGTTGCTGAAGCGCGGTGCGAAGCGGGTCTTCGCCGTGGATGTCGGACACGACCAGCTACATGAAAGTCTGCGCTCCGATATGCGCGTGACAAGCCTTGAAGGCACGAATGCGCGCGATCTGGACAGTGAAATCATCCCCGACGCCATCGACCTTCTCGTCTCCGATGTCAGCTTCGTCTCCCTGACCAAAGTGCTGGCACCGGCGCTGACCCTGTGCGGACCGCAGGCGGAAGCTGTGCTGTTGTTCAAACCCCAATTCGAGGTCGGCCGCGAATTCGTCGGCAAGGGTGGGATCGTGACAGATAGTATGGCCAGCGAGCGGGCGCTGGCGGAGGTGGTCAGGTTCGTCGAATCCGGGGGCTTCACCCTGCGGGAGAAAATTGTGTCTCCAATTGCCGGCGGTGACGGCAATGTCGAGACAGTGCTGGTGTTCGACCGCAGATGACGCCCGTCGCCTGACTTCCTGCGAGACGGAGCGCCGAATTCAGGCTTGCACCCAGGCCTCGAACGGGCCACCGGCGATGAGGGCCCAATAGAGTTTGCCCGAATTGGTCCGGGCGAAGGCCAGGCCGAATTCGGTAAAGCGATTGGAGAGCAGCGTGTTGCGGTGGCCCTGCGAACCCAGCCAGCCTTCAATGGCAGCGGGCAAGGTCTTGTAGCCCTTGGCGACATTTTCACCGACTGCCAGCACATAGCCTGCCTCAGTGACGCGCTGCCGCAGGGTGGTGCCAAGATTGTGGCTTAGCGTGTCCTTACCCGCCATCAGGCGCGCCTGCGCCCGCGCCGCGGTTTCCAGCGCCGGATTATAGGTCCAGGGCCCGGCGCCGTTGGCCCGGCGGACGGCGTTGATCGTCGAGACGATCTGTTCGCGGGTCAGGTCCTCGGGCCGGTCCGACATTTTTGCCGGCAGCGGCGGAATGGTCGAGGCGCAGGCCGAAAGCAGAGACGCCGAACCGAGAAACAGCACTGCGCGACGCGAGAGGATGGACATGGATATCAGGCCTGGTCGTAAGCGCTCAAGAGATTGGGGAGAATGGCAAGGTCAGCGGTGATGGGGTTTCCTGCAGCCAGGTCCCAGCACACCGATAAGCCAGAATGCGCGGCGGCGAAACCGAGAAGGCGCTTGCGGTTGAGACCCAGCCGGACAGCAAATATGTCCGCCATGGCCGCGATGCGCCGTGGATCGGCCGCCAGCTTGCCAGCGCCCACGGGATTACGGAAAGCATTGGCCAATTCATAGTGCGGATCACCGATCAGGCCCTTGGGATCGATAGCCAACCAGCCCCGGTCGGAGGAGATGATATTGTCGTGGTGCAGATCGCCATGCAGCGGAATTTGCGGCATGGGCTTGTCGAACAGCTTGAGCGCGATACCGGCGCAGCGCGCATAGAGGTCGCGGGCGGTGTGGGGCCAGGCCCGCACATCGGTCTCGAACAGCACCTCGAAGCGCTGCCGCAATGGCTCCAGATCGTCCGGCGCGTCCTCTCGGGGCCGATGAAGATTGCCGACAACACCGGCCAGGGCAATGCTGGCTTCCTCGTCGCGACCGGCGCGGACCGCATCGCCCAGCGTGCCGCCATCGAGCCATTCCATGAATATGGTGTCACCATGGATATCGAAGACCGTTGCAGCGCCATCGCCGCCATACCAGGAGAGAAGGCGAGCCCCCCTGCCCTCTTCCAGCGACACGGCCGGTTTGAGAATCTTGATGGCCGCGAAATTGCGGCCATTCTGTTCCACCCGGAAGACCCAGCTGCGCGGCGTTTCGGCCACCGGCACGGATTTGGTCAGGGACCAGCGGATCATGGCGCGGCTGAGCGCGGTTTCGACAGGAGACTGATTCACCATGGCGCCATTAGAGCAGAAGCGTGGCTACGATTCGACGGTTCTCACGCAGGTGGCGGGTAAAGATGGTGGGAGTGGGGCGGACTGTGTTTGATTGGACTTCCCCTGACCTGAGATTACCTGATCTTGTAGGCGTCTTTCGCAGCTTGATAGCTCAAATGCCGGGCGATTTCCTCGGCGCTGGATCTGCTGAGGCGATGTTCGGCGACCCAGTTGGCGAGGAAACCGCTGACTTCGCGGCGCCAGACGTCGTGGCGGGCCGGAATGGAGAGCAGCGCGCGGGTATCGTCATTGAAGCCAGCGAGATTGTAGAAGCCGGCAGTTTCCACGACCTGGTCGAGATAGCGGCGGATGCCCTGCGGGCTGTCGTGGAACCACCAGGGCGGGCCGATCATCAGCGAGGGCCAATAGCCGGCCATGGGGGCCAATTCGCGGGCATAGGTGGTCTCGTCGAGCACGAACATGATGATCTTGAGGTTCGGCTCGTTGCCGCAACGGCTGAGCAGTGCCTTAAGGCCGCCAACATAGTCGGTTGGCCCTGGAATATCGGCACCCAGATCCGCGCCACGCTCTGCGAACAGCAGCGGATCGGTGTTTCGGCGCGAGCCGGCGTGGATCTGCATGACCATGCCGTCTTCCACCGACAGAAGGGCCATTTCCGTGAGCATCTGGGCGCGGAAGAGTTCGGCGTCATTGGCGTCGTGGCGACCGGCCAAGACCTTGTCGAGCAGGGCCTGCTTGTCGCCTGCGGCGAGATCGGCGGTATTGGCGGTGGGCACGCCATGGTCGGTGGCAACAGCGCCATGCTTTCGGAAGTATTCCCGGCGCTTGCGATGCGCGTTGATCAGCCCATCCCAATTGCTGACGTCTTCGCCGGTCAACTCGCCGAATTTGTGCAGGTTCTCGACGATTGCCGCCCGGCTGGGGTCGGTGACATCGTCTGGCCGGTAGGTCGTCCGCACCTGGCCGATCAGGCCCTGCTCCGCCATTGACTGATGATGAACGAGCGGATCGAGCGCGAATTCGGTGGTGGCGATCACCTCCACCTTGAAGCGCTCGAGAATGGCGCGTGGCAGCAGGTCGGGTGCGCCCAGACGCGCGTCGATGGCGTCATAGATGGTGTCGGCCGTCTTCCCGGACAGTTCCTCGGTGATGCCAAACACCGCATGCAACGAGTGATCGACCCAGGTCTTGGAGGGCGTGCCGGCAAACAGGTGATAGTTTTCCGCAAAGAGCCGCCAGGCCTGGCGTCCATCGCTTTGGACCGGCTTACCGTCCTTGCGGGGAATGCCAAGCGCATCATAGGAGATGCCGCGGCTCCTGAGCATGCGCAGCACATAATGGTCAGGCGTCAGAAACAGCGCGGTGGGGCTGGCGAAGCGGCCGTTCTGGGCAAACCAGGCCGGATCGGTGTGACCATGGGGGCTGATCAGCGGCAGGTCGCGAACGGCGGCATAGAGCTCGCGGGCGATGCTGCGGGCCGGTTCGGCGGCGGGAAACAGACGGTCGGGATGCAGATGGCTTGGCTGGGTCATGTCGGTGGTTGTGCCATGTTCGTCCGGCCGTTTCAACATCTTCCATACAAGATGAAGTCGGTTGGCATTTGAACTAAATTAACTGCGCCTGCAGCCTTCGCTTCACTGCCGTCCAGCAGAGCGTATCGTGTTCCGGACTGGGTGAGAAACGGCCCGATAAGGCGGCCGCCCGCAAGTGAGCAGCGTTCCCTGGAACGCCTGACGGTGAGGGTACCCCGATGACGCAAATCGATTCCGGCTACCAGGGGACGGCGCAAAACCGCTTGCAGTATGTGAGCGGCTATGACGCGCGTCTGCAGCGGATCCGCATGATGCTCACCGCTGCCGGGCTGAGTGCCCTGGGCATGGTTGGTATCACAGCGATCCTGCTCAGCCTGGTGATGTAGGGCGACGACTGGCGCCCTCGGCGATCAGATAGCTCAACCGGCCGCCGCAATCAGACTGGTGTCGATCGGCTTTTGGGAGAAGAGCTGCAGCAGGCGCGTGGTATCGGCTAGCGGAACCGGACGCGAGAACAGGTAACCCTGCCCCATTGAGCAGCCGTAGTCGCGCAGCATGCCGACCTGTTCTGCTGTCTCGATTCCTTCGGCAACGACGCGCATATCGAGTTGACGCGCAATGTCCAAAATTGCCCGGGTGACGACGCCACTCGGCTTGTCCGATCCCAGACGTGCCACGAAGGACCGGTCGATCTTGATGATATCAACGGGAAAGCTCAGCAGATGGGTAAGCGAGGCGTGGCCGGTGCCGAAATCATCCAGCGCCACCAGCAGCCCCTGTTCACGCAAGGCCTCGACAGCGTGTGGCACGGTCTGGTCGCTGCCACCGACAAAGACAGATTCGTTCACCTCCAGCACCACATGGCTAAGAGAGACGTCATTGGCCGCGAAGGTGTTTTCGATTCGCTCGGCGAGATCGCCCCTTTGGAAATCGCTCGTGGAGACGTTGACGCCGACATGCTTGAAGGCGATTCCGGCGTCGAGCCAGCCGCGAATGTCGCGGGCGACATGCTCCAGCATCAGGCCGGTCAATTGATAGGCGATGCGCGGATCACTGAGACCGTCGTGGAACGCACTGGCCGGCACCACCGTGCCGTCGGGCATGACCATCCTGGCCAGCGCCTCCAGGCCGACGATCTCGGCGGTTTCGAGCCAGACGAGGGGCTGGTAGTACGGTACGATCCGGGCCTCCGCCATGGCGGTACCGAGCTGCCGGACGATCGCGATCCGTTCAACCATGGCTGTGCGCAAATTGGGCCGAAAACCGACATAGCCGCCGCGATGGGTCTGCTTGGCCTGGTAGAGGGCGAAATCGGCGTTCTGGCACAATGTGTCCGAGTCGGTGCCATCAATGCCGAATACGGCACCGCCCAGGGTGACATGAGCATCAATGGCCTGATCGCCCACCTCGACCATGCCCGAGACCGCAGATAAGACCCGCTGGGCCACGGTCTCCAGCACAGCATGATCAGCGCACCGATCCACCAGCAAGGCAATTTCGTCGCCCCCTTGGCGGCAGGCCAGGATATCGGAGCCGCATCGGCTCAAGCGCTCCGCAATTGTGCGGATCAGGGTGTCACCGGCGGCGTGTCCGATACTGTCATTGACTTGCTTGAGATGATCGATGTCGAGCAGGATCAACCCGAAGGGACGCCCAATCAGGATGCGCTCGGCCAGGGCGGCATTGAAATGGCCGCGGTTGGGCAAGCCGGTCAGCGCGTCAAAATAGGCCAGCCGGTGGTTGGTGGCGCGCGCATGTTCATGCTCGATCGCCAGCGCGCAAAGATGCAGGCACGTGTCGACCAATTGCCGCTCCAGCGCGTTCGGCCCGCGCCGGCTACGAAAGTAAAGTGCAAAGGTGCCAACCACTTTGCCCTGACTGTTGCGGATGGGGCTGGACCAGCAGGCCAGAAGGCCGAGAGGCAGGGCCAAACTTTTGTAATCGGCCCAGAGCGGATCTGTTTCGATGTCGGTCACCATGACCGGTTCTGCCCGCCAGGCCGCCGTACCGCAGGAGCCTGCACAAGGTCCCACAGCGACACCATCTACAGCCTGACAATAGCTCTCGGGAAGGCTGGGTCCAGCCAGGGAGCGAACCTTGCCGTCTTCCACCAGGAGGATGGAGCAGATGGCGCCAGGCGCGAACTGTTCGACACGACGGCACAGTATGTTGCCGACATCCGTCAGGTCCTCGCCCCGCGCCACAGCCTCCAAGACTTCGGTCTGCACACGGAGCAATAGTTCTGTATCGCCCGCCAACTTCTTGGTCCCCAGATTTTCCAAGCCCCCAAGCTAAACCCGCTCCAGTAAAGGGAGTGTTTTCGGGTTGTTATGGTTTTAATCAATTCTGCCACGGAGGGGGCAGTCGCGACCAAACGACAGGTCGCGCAACACCCTCGACAGAACGCGGCAAATGCCAGTGTTCCAGAGGGAGCAAGGCGGTGCCTAGATGGGGTGGAGCCTGAAGAGCACGCCACCTAACGGGCTTTCTCGGGTACCAAGCGCACTGAAGGCCGCTGACGCCGCCACATTGCCATTACGTTTCATGATGAAACTTAATTTGATTCGACGCCTGTCCTTTCCCAAAAGTAAAACCACCTGGTTCTCTCCACAAAGCGAATGCGGTTGGCAAATGTCCAAATATGTGTGCTATCGGGAAGTTTCGCTGGGGAGCGACATTTTGCGACGGATGATTTTCGAGCCGGGACCTGCAAGACAGGATCCGAGCGCTATTCAAGAGCTCAATATGCGGGCGGTTCTCACAGCGATCGCGTCGCAGCCAGGCGCAACGTCCGCTGACGCTGCACGTACGACCGGCCTAAGCCCCGCCACGGTATCCCGGCTGGTTCAGGAGCTGACCATCCGAAACCTCATTTTGGAAGGCGAGCGCGTTCGCGGCAAGCGTGGGCAGCCTGGTGTTGCGCTCTTCCTCAATCCCGACGGCGCGTATTCCGCAGGGTGCCAGATCGGGTTCGGCACCTGCTATCTTTTCATTCGCTCGCTGGGCGGCAAAATTCTGGCCGAGCGTGAATTTGACATCTCCCAATGCGCCTATGGCCACGTGGCGGACGCCGTAGCACGGGGGTTCGAGCATTGTCGGGTGGCTGCACGCAAGAACTCGGCTGACTTGGTCGGGCTTGGTGTCGCCGTCCCGGTGGACTTTGACAAACTGTGCCTGATGGTAATGGGCGAGCATCAGGCTCCCTGGGACGAGAGGGCGTTCCGCGTGGAGCTGGAACAGCGCATCGAGGTGCCGGTGTCGACCTATTCGACCGGTAGCGCCGGCGCGTGGGGCGAGCTTGCAGCGACGCCGCCACCACGGCCCGCGGATTACCTCTATCTCTTTGTCGATCGATTCATTCAATCCGGCTTTCTGCTGGATGGGCGGCTCTGGACTGCGCCGCAAGGTCGTTACGGATCACTGGGCCGGACAAGGGTCGGCCCAAAATCCAAGCAACAGCGCCTCTATGACGTGGTTGGTGGGCACGCGTGGATGCAGGCGGTCGCAAGGGGAGGAGGCTCGCGGGCAGAGGTCACCGCTCACTGGCTGGAGAGGGCTGGAGAAGCCCTTGCCACGGCCGTTCAAACCAGCACCGATGGATTGGACCTTCCGCTGGTCGTTCTGGACGGCAGTATCTCCGGAGACCTTCTTGACGCGCTCGCCGCTGAGCTTTCTTCGCAATTGGCGGACTTCGCCTGGTCCAGCCCCCCTGTGATCAGGAGGGGGCTGGCGGGAGCGCTGGCCCCGGCTAAGGGAGCCGCCCTCCGACCGCTCTACTCTACCTTCTTTTCAGATGAGCTCGCCTGACGCCCACAGGCATCAACAGGGCGAAACCGCTCGAGGGCCCGGGCAGTCTGGCCCAGGTTCACCACGAACCGTTCGGTCGCCAACCGAGCGCGATCCACCGCGTTCGATGGCGTATGTTTCGGTTCCAGCCGTTCAAGCTCAGACATGAGCTGAAGCATAAGGTCCGCAATGGTGGCCGACTGCTCCGCCAACTGACCAAATGCCATGAACTGATCCGGTGGCTGCCCCTCTGACGGGTCGGCCAATCGGATCAAATTGCCCTCGATGGCCGATATGGGCCCAAACGTGCCTCGCCGGTGCGACTCATGCATCAGAACTCATCCCAATCGGCAGACAGGGCATTGGACCCGCTTGTTGGATAGGTCTTAGCGAACCTAGTGTTGGGCAGACCCTGAACCGTGGCAGGAGACGACCTTTCGACAAAGGCATTTGTCTTCTCCAACACGAAGACTTCAACGAGTGAATCAACGCGGCTTGCCTGACCCTCGGTCTGCTCGATCGCGGCGTTCGTTTCTTCCACCAGCGCAGCATTGTGCTGGGTCATTTCGTCCATCTGCCGTACGGCGGTATTCACCTCTGCAATGGCACTGGCCTGCTCGCTGTTGGCTTGGGCAATTTCCTCCATGAGCTGGGCGTTTTCCTGCACTCGGGTCACCATCGAGTTGAGGCGCTCTGTTGCCGAAGCCACCAGGCGAGATCCTTGCGTCACAGCTTCGGCCGACTTCTCGATAAGGCCCTTCACATCGCTTGATGCACTCGCTGCCGACTGGGCGAGCCGTCTCACCTCGACGGCTACAACGGCAAATCCCTTGCCTGCGTCTCCAGCGCGGGCCGCTTCCACCGATGCATTGAGGGCCAGCAAATTTGTCTGGAAGGCAATATCGTCGATCAGGCCGATAATGTTCGAGATCTTGGCCGCCTGGGCGGTGACCGCTTCCATGGCGGTGTTGGCCTCACCCATCACCGCGCCAGCTTGTTCTGCCCCGTCGGACACGCTGCGCGCATTCGTGCGGGCGCTGTCGGCCCGCTTTGCGTTGGCCGCCACGGTCTGCGACAGCTGCTCGACGGCCGCACTGGTTTCTTCAATAGCTGCGGCCTGTCGCGTGGTGCGCTCGGCAAGATCATTCGCGCCAGCCAGGATCTCACCTGTTGCAGCCCGCAGGGCGCCGGAGGTTTGCCTCAGTTCGCGGACAATGGTGGTGAACCGGTCAATGGTCTCGTTGAATGCCGCGCGGACCTGTTCCAGTTCACCAGGAAAGGTGCCATCTATCCGGCATCCGAGATTGCCTTCCGCCAGCAATCCCAACGCTGCGCTCAAGGCCTGAACTGCTGCTTTGCGCGCGGTGATGTCGGTCGCATATTTCACGATCTTGTAGGGTCGGCCATTGCCGTCGAAGATCGGGTTATACGAGGCCTGGATCCACACTTCCTCGCCGGTCTTGCTGATGCGGAGATATTCGTCAGACCAGTACTGGCCACTATTCAGCCTTTGCCAGAACTCCGCATAGGCAGGAGAAGCCACATCCTGCGGCCTGACGAAGATGCGATGGTGCTGTCCTTTGATCTCATCGAGCCGATAGCCCAACGCCTGGCAGAAATTCTCGTTGGCCGTAAGGATGGTGCCATCAAGGCTGAATTCGATGACCGCCTGCGAGCGCGATATTGCAGCAATCTGGCCGCGCGCATCGGCAGAGTCGTGATGGCGCTGGGTCACGTCACTGGCAACCTTGACTATCCGATAGACTTTGCCATCCGCGCCCACCAAGGGGTTGTAGGAAGCCTCGATCCAGACCTCTTTGCCGTTCTTGCCTAGTCGTCGGAAGCGGGCCTGCTGAAACCCTCCTGCGATCAGTTTGGACCAGAACGCCTGGTATTCTGCTGAGTCAGCATAGGTTTGGTCGACGAACATGCGGTGATGCCGTCCCGCCACTTCCTCAAGGGAGTAACCCATCACTGCGAGGAAATTCTCGTTTGCGGAAATAATGGTGCCGTCTGGCTGAAATTCGATAAAGGCCAGTGATCTATCGAGCGCGGTTAACGTATCGGCATTGACCTGGTGCAGTGCAGCCTTGCTGCCCTGGAAGAATTGAAAACCCATTTCACCTGCGTCCTTGAATATGAGGCACGTTAGTCTTAGTCCGCAATTGTTAACGGATTCCTCTCACCACGAAAGTTAAAGCACTACGCCTAAATTTTGTGCATCAACAGCACAAATTCGGCGCCAATCGGCTCCTTTTCAAAACGATTTAAATAGACCTTTGCGCGAATACAGCCGTTAACGACTCATCAACCTCTGTCCGTGAGACTGCGCTTCTCAAAACGATTTGAAGCCATGACAGTCACGCTCAAAGACATCGCCCGCGCCCTTGATCTTTCACCTGCCACAGTCAGTCGCGCGCTGAACGGGTTTCCAGAAGTTAACGCGAAAACGCGGGCCCGGGTGACCGAGCAGGCCCGGCAGCTTGGCTATCGACCCAACCAGATCGCGCGCAAGCTGGTTGGTGGACACTCCGGCGTGGTTGCGCTGGTGATCCCGAACGCGGAACACCTGGTGACCGACTCAACGTTCTTTGGAGTTGTTGCCGGGATATCCGCAGCACTGACAGCCCATGACATGGAGCTGATGCTGCATGTCGCCGTCGGCAATGATGAACTGGCACCATATCGGCGCTTGATATCGAAAGGCGTCGTGGACGGCTTCATCATCAACACCCCAAGACCGAACGATCCGAGAATTGCGCTCCTGGAGGAGTTGAACGTCACATTTGTCGTTCATGGCAGGTGCTCTCCAGATGACGCATTTGCCTATTTCGACATCGACAACCACCATGTCTCTGCAGCAGCCGTGTCCTTGCTTTGCGAATTGGGACACCGCAGGATTGCGTTGCTAAATGGTCCCAAGGAGCATGCCTTTGCCCGTGAACGCGCCAGGGGATTGACTGAGACGCTGGCCCAGTTTGGGCTCCCACCCAAGGCCGGGATGGTTTTTCATGGACCTTTGACCGAGACTTACGGCTATCTTTCGACCCTCGATGCTTTGGGTGGACGTAAGGGGCCGCGCCCGACTGCTCTGGTCTGCGCTTCAGTCCAGGTTGCAGCGGGCGCCCTGCGAGCCATATCGGACAAGGGGCTCAAGGTGCCTGAGGACATTTCGATCGTCGCTCATGACGATCAAGAGCCTCAATATGCGTCAGCCGAAATGACTCCAGCGCTGACGGTCACCAATTCGCCCTTGACTGACGCATGCATTCCCCTGGCAGACCTTCTCAGACTTCAGCTAAAGGGAAACCCGGACAATCTGCCTCTGCAAAGGCGTGAGAAACCGCCCCTGATCATCCGAAAATCCGTGGCCGGGGCGGCATAGCGACCACAGACTGACGTGACATGCATTGGCACTTTGGAGCCAGGCGACCTCTCTATCCGCTACTAAACCGGAAGTATTTTGTCGGCTTCGCGCGGGCGGCATCCGACTTGGTTTTCCGAGCCAATGAGAAGCAATACCGAGCACACACCGCCCGATCGCGTCTGGGAGGTGAATGTCCAATTATTGCCGTGGTATGGCCCGTTTGGGCCATGTCAAACCGCCGGGTAGCAAGCAGGTAGAGGCGAGAAACAACCAGGAACCGGTGGCGGCACCAAGTCGTGCCGTCCGCCGTTCACTTGCCGGACGCCTTCCACATGCCCAACATCACAACGCCCGCCCAGCGCGCAACCGTCCCGTGCTCGCCGCCACAGTCCATTTACAGGCGCTCAATGGGGCAGCTACGCTCCGGAATGGCCATAGGCGCCGCCTCCGCCGCCTTGGGTCTTGGCCTGCCGGTACACGCCCAGGATGCGGGCGACCCGGGCCTATGGTGGCTGGGATATCCTGCCGGGGGATATGACGTCAGTTACGCCTATGACGTCTCGGCCGATGGCGGCGTGGTGGTCGGCACGGCGGGCAGCAACAACCTGACACAGGTGGCGTTTCGCTGGGATGCGAATACAGGCATGTTTGCCCTTCCCGGCACTGGCGCCGATGGGCGCGGCGTTTCGGGCGATGGCAAGGCGATTGTCGGCTACCATATCGTGCCGGACGGCGGCGGTGGCACCCATGTCGAGGCCTTTCGCTGGACCCAGGCTGATGGCTTGGCCAACCTCGGCACCAATGGTTACAACAGCAGCGTAGCCGATGGCGTGTCTTCAGACGGCAATGTCGTAGTGGGCAGTGTATCCGGAGCCGGCCAGAACGTTGCCTTCGCCTGGACCGAGGCGGGCGGCATGCAGCTTCTCGGCTGGCTGGGTGGCGGCGCGCCGAGCAGCCGAGCAATGGATGTTTCCGACAATGGCATCGTCGTCGGAAACGGGCGCATGGCGGCAGGCGGCTACCAGGCCTTCTACAAGGATCTTGGTTCTGCTGATGGTCTCCAGGGTCTGGGCTTTTTCGGCGGCGGGAATTACAGCCGCGCCGAGGCCATTACCAATGACGCGCGCTATATTGTTGGCGAAGCGTCAGACGCAGCCAGCATAGGTCATGCTGTCCGCTGGACCCAGGAAGCCGGCAGCTATGGCGATGCTGTGGCTCTCGATGGCGGGACCGGCTGGATGTATTCCGAAGCGACCGACATTTCGGCCGACGGGGCGACAGTGGTGGGCCAATACATCCTCGCGGATGAGGGCGATGGTACCGTTGCGTTCCGCTGGACCGAGGCATCCGGCGCCCAGTCGCTTGATGCATGGCTGGCCGAGACTGGTGTCGGGACCGGTGGGTGGATTCTCCGCGAAGCAACAGCCATCAGCGATGACGGTTCCACCATTGTCGGCTGGGGCGAAACTGGCGAAGAGCAATACCAGGCATTTCTGGCGCGCTCCGGGGTCCTGTTCGGCACAACCGATTACGCGAATTCAGTGGCTTCTCTGCAGGAGGTGGCCCGCCTGCCGTCAGCCATCGCCACGGGACGGGTGCTCCACACCATGCCCACAGCCTCCGGCATGTCGGGGCTGAGCGCCTCTCTCGATTTCGAGCATGTTCAGGGCAGTTCTTCAAACCTTGCGGGTGGAATGCTGACCTGGCGCCAGCCAGGCTGGTCGGTCACTGGCGGCGGCGGCGTCACGGGCATGGAGTCCTCGCCGCTCTACCTGGGTGGAAACGCTACGTATACGGGTGCCTGGCTCGGTGGCGGGGCAGCGGTCGACCTTGGTACGGCCTTTGCTGCACCTGCCCTGAACGGTCTCGAACTCAGTGTCGGAGCCCGCGCCGACATGCTCGGTGCCTCGATCAATCGCAACTATCTCAACGGCTCGGCTATCGAAACTGCCACCGGACAGACCGGCGTCACCACATTGACAGGCGCGGTCCGCGCCGGCTGGACACAGGCCCTTGGCGACGCGCTCGAAGTGACGCCCTATGCCCAGTGGCTGGTCGGCCGCAGCACCATGGCCGGCTATCGCGAGACGGGCGGCGTCGGCGCTGGTACCGTCTCCGAGCAGGTCAATACCACGAACCTGGTGACCCTCGGTCTTGAAGCGGATTTCGCTCTCTCTCCGCAGCTCACCATCGGCGCCAGCTACGCATTCAACCATCTCATCGACGGGTCCGCAGCCGGCGTCAGCGTGGCGGTGCCGAATGTTGCCAGCTTCTCCGCTCCGGCCACCGGTCATCAGGGGAGCTGGCACAGCTTCGGCGTCAATCTCGAATGGGCCCCCACCGACCGGCTGCGCCTCAATACTTACGCATCGGCCAATCTCGGAGGAACCTATGCCGAGAACTGGACGGTCGGCACAGGCCTGCAGGCGGGGTTCTAGACCATGAGCACGTTAGTCCGCACGTTTCTGAGCTGCTGCACATTGCTGACCGTCACCGCGCCAGCCATCGCTGAAACGCCGCTGGATATCTGGAGACAGATTGCCCTGTTGCCAGCCCATGCGGAAACGGCAAAATGCAACGTTTGGGACGGCATTGCCTCCTATATCGAGCAGGCAGGCGCTTCGGCCCTGCTTGAGAGCCAGCAGGCGATGAGCCGGATGGCGCCGATGGCCGCCGTCAGCGATGCGCAGAGTGCCGCCATAGAAACCCTTCTGGATTATGACTTGCAGGCCTGCGCGACGGATGCGGAGGTCACGGTGTACAGCTTGGTGGAGACCACCAAAGCCGACCTGCAATCAGCCATGGCCTATCTTTCGGACCGTCGAATCGCCGCGATGGAGCAATGCGGTAGCGAACAGTCTCCGGGCTATGAGGCCTGCTACTCCCGCACCATGATCGACTATCAGGCGCTCGCGCGCGACGAGGCCAATCATCGGCTCGACGCCTTGGGGGAGGCCTATGCGACCTGGCGCGACGCGGCTGCCGACTGCCTGCGGCGACGTGAAGATGCCGTCATTGCCTTCGAGCGCGCCGAAGTGGGTGGTCCCTTCGCAGCGCAGGGCGTCAGCATGCGCGCAATGAGCTGGTCACTGGTTTACCTGCATGCCGAGACGACGAAGTCCTTGTGCGAGTCGATCTTCGACGCCGCCCACGCCTTCGATGTTGTGCCCTAGCCGAGGGCTGAATCACGCTCGCTCTATCCAACTCTGACGTCCCAGGTCTTCCCGGGACGTCAATGATCATGGCGTCGGCGCGGCATCACCTCTTGATGACCCCAAGAATATCCCATTACATGCAAGATGAACCGGATCGTTGGGCACGAGGAGCCGATGGCCGCTATGGCGTTCCGCGTACCCGCCAGTGGCTGGCGCATGACAGGCTAGCCAGTATGAGCTCGAACGACCGCCCGGCGGACATTGTCCTTCCGGCCACCAAAGTGCATGCGCCAGCCCTCAGGATGGCCCAGATCGATCGGCCAGGCCTGGAGGCGAGGCTGGGCGCGGCCCTGAGCCGTTACAGGCTCATCCTGATTTCCGCCCCCGCCGGCTTTGGCAAGACGACTACCCTGGTGCGCGCGCTCGCTGGCGTCTCACCACACATCGCGGCTTTCTGGATTTCCATCGACGAAGGCGATGATCTGCCACGCCTGCTTTTTGCGCTCGAACTGGCACTGGAGGCTGCGGACATTCCCTGGCGGACATCGGTTCAGGGCATGCTTGAAATCGCGCGGCAGGACCAAGCCGGCCAATGGCGCGTCGCCGACCTGATTGCCGATGCCCTTGCCGCCAGCGAGGTCGACCGGGGTGTCATCGTTTTTGACGACACCCACAGGCTGCATGATCCGACCGTGTTCGGTTGGCTCGAGCGGCTCGTCGAGCGGTTGCCGGAACGCTGGACCATCGTCCTCTCGACGCGTGAAAAGCCGCCTCTGGCCTTGCCCCGGCTGCGCTTGAGCGGCGCGCTAGGGGAATTCGGGGCCGACGATCTGCGTTTCACCCTGGATGAGTTCACATCGCTGGCAGAAACTCATGGTCGGCGCGAGGACGCAGAGAGCCTGCGGCGCATCTGGTCGAAAATGGCCGGATGGCCGGCCGGTTGCGAACTGGCGCTGCAGGCGGGCACCGCAGCCACTGACCTGGCGGGACTGGAAGGCCCGGCCTTTGATTTCCTCAGCAGCGAGGTCCTTGCGCACCTGCCTGAGGATCTGGTGGCATTTCTGACCGAGTGTTCAATTCTGACCGAATTGAGCGAACCAGTCTGTCAGGCGGTGACGGGCCGCCCCGATGCGGGAATGCTGCTGGAAGAGGTTGTTCGAAGGGGACTGTTTGCCAGCGAGCTGGACCCTTCCAGGGGCGTGTTGCGGCTGCATGATTTGTTTCGAGACTACCTCCTCGCGCGGTTGCGACGAACCTCTACCCGTGAGCAGTTCGAAACACTGCTGACCCGCGCGGCAGCGGCGGAGGCCACGCCGGAAAGGCGCATCAGCTATCTGGTGCAGGCCGGGCGGTTCGTTCAGGCCGAAGCCGAACTGTCGGCGCTGTGCAGTGTGCTTCTGCCCCAGGGCGAGATCGAGCGGGTGAGCCGGTTGGTTCATGCGCTGCCCGAGAGCTTCATCGCCCAGTCGGCCGAGCTGTCCTACACGTTGGGCCTTTGTGAATCGTGCTATCCGCGTTGGCAGCAGGCCGGGATTCACATGGCCAATGCGGCAAGACTCTTCGCGCAGGCCGGGGCGACCGAGCGCTGCCAGCGGTCCCGTGCCTATGAACTGGTTGCCAGGTTTGGCGAAGCGAGAACTGCGGAGGCAATGACCCTTCTGGCCGAGCTGGAGCAGGAGCCGCTTGATGCCGGCACCCGGGCGCTCTGCGCCTTGGCCGGCTATCTTCTCTCCCGTGTCAGCGGCACGGTCGAACAGGAAATGCGCTATTTTGACCGCATGTTCGAGAGCCTGGTCGCAAGCGGCGATCCGGTCATCTGGAACCAGTGCGGACTGCACATCTATCTGGGGCTGCAACAAGGCATGCGAGGCCGCGCCGAACGCTACGCCACCGGCGCACTGGCCATTGCCGGCGATCGCGACGAGATGCTGAGGGACAGCGCCCTGAGCATGCGCATCTGGCACCTGCTTCTGTCCGGGAAGTATCCCGAAGCGGCTGCAATCGTTGGCGAGGTCGAGGGCAGCCAGGCCTGGCACAACAAGCCCTATTCGGTCAGGGGTTCGATCCAGATCGCGCGCTCCATACTGGGCTATGCTCAGGGGGATCCCGCTGCCTTGCGCACGGCGGCCGATCGTCTCTTCGGCCTTTTCGAGGGGCGTGAAGGCCAGTCCTGGGCCTATTGGCGCGGCCTCTCCGCGCTGTTCTTCGGGCGGTTCTACGCGGCGCTTGAGGATTGGGATGCCCTGGACCAATGCTGCGAGCGCCTCGACAACGAATTGCGCATCCTGGACATGCCTTACCTTCGTCTCGGTCAGGCCTATCTCGCAGTCTTGCAGAGCTTGCGGCGTCCCCGGGACCGTGTCCCACCGGAACTGGAGGCCGGGATCACCGTCAGCGCCATGCGGGGTGACTACCTCGCACTGGCGCCCGAGCTTGCCGCATTGAGCGCATTGGCAAGGGCACGTGCGCTCGACTATGCGGTCGCGTGGCAAAGACTGTCCGACCTGATTGCTGCGCTTTCCGCGTCGGGCGAGCTCTTGCGGCTCACCTTCCTGGGCGGGGTCAGGCTGAAGGAACTGGCCAATATCCCCTTCGCAGGCGGCAAATATGATGCGCAGCGCAATACCCTGCTCTCGCTTGTCGACCGACTGGACGAGGCACGGCAAACCCTGCGGTCACAGCCGAAATCGGACAGACTCGGCCTCAGCCTCCGCGAGATGGAGATATTGGAGCGCCTGGCTGGGGGCGACAGCAACAAGACAATCGCGCGGGACCTGCTGCTCTCGCCCCATACCGTCAAGCGCCATGTTGCCAATATTCTGGACAAGCTCGGCGTCCGTTCGCGCGGCCAGGCCGCAGCGCAGTTCCGCAAGGCTCGGAGCGCTTAGGCGCATGCGCGCTACTGCTCCACCGAATGCTGGACGATATTGCCGCTGTCGTGGATGCAGACCATCTCCAGGCGCTCATTGCCCATGCTGGTAAACTTGTGCGGTACGGAAGCCTCGACGACCAGGATATCGCCGGGCCCGGCGACGATTTCCTCGCGACCAGCCTGAAAGCCGGCCTGTCCCCGCCGGACGATCCAGACTTCGGCATAGGGGTGGACATGCAGGCCCGGCCCGGAGCCGGGCTCCACCGAGACGGCAAAGAAAGAGGTATTGGCACCATAGACGCCACCCTGAAACTTGATTGTCCTGCCCGCCTGCTCCGGGGTGGCCCGCAGCAGGTGTACGCCCTGGGGCGGGCTGGACTGACGCTGCGGGCATGGCGACCCGCATGAACATTGTGTCCGACACATATCTGGTCCCTCGCTGCGCGGACCCCGGTCCTTCCAGGCCGGAGTCCGGAAAACGCCATTAGCCGCGCAGATCGCTCAGCTGGGCCCATTCGCGATCCGACACGTGGGGCCGAACCATGCCCTCCATCACGCCACCGAAGGCCTCCGGAGGCATGCCTTGCTTCATTCCGGACAGCGTCGCCCGGCGATCGCTTGGATGCATGGCGCAGAGCATCGGCACCACGGACAGCGGCACCTCTTCTGCCGGAATCGAGGTAACGATCCGGTGCTCGATTTCCATCAGCTCGGCGTCGGTAAAGGCATATTGTAGGGCCGTCTGGAGGATCGTTTCCTCCTCGTTCATATGTTCGAAGTCGTGGGCCATGAACAATGCAAACCGGCGATAGAGCGCCCGAGCGGCCGCGGCACGTTCGCTCTTGGGGGCCTTGGCAAGTGCCTCGATCAGGTTCTCGATCTCGGCAAAACTCTGCTCGTGCTCCACATGCCCTTCTTCTGCAACCTCGGATGCTCCCGGGCTCCGCGCTTCCAGCGCGGTGTGAATGTGTTCGTTCTCGTGATGCAGGTGCCCGTGGCAGAGCACCATGTGCCGGCGCATGGATGCAATCAGCGCATCGCGGGCGACGTCATCGTCAATGTCGAAGTTGCTCAAATGCATAAGCTGCTGACAGTGAGCGTAGCGAATCCCCTTGTGGATTGCGGAATACATGTCGTGGCGCGGCTGTGTGGTGGTCATGTTCGATCCTCTCGATGCAGGTGTCCCGACCGGCCAGAGGCCAGGTCGTACACTTCTGCAGAGGCGGATAAGAGGTGTTCCCTGGCGCGTCATGGCCCAAAAGAGCCAGTTGCCGATCACAAGATGATCGCCCGTCAACACGTCGCTCAGGGCAGACAAAACGGGTATCGGCTGCCATCCGGATTGCCTGCAAGCAAGCAGCCGCTTGGCGCCAAGCGACAGTCCGGGGACTCAAATACTTAATGGGAAAAGGTGGTGCCCAGAGCCGGAATCGAACCAGCGACACGCGGATTTTCAATCCGCTGCTCTACCAACTGAGCTATCTGGG